>Ga0224527_1000081_pt1 | contig 71175 bp, 58 predicted proteins | sample CBST0metaG_FD_179882 | JGI IMG/M metagenome (GOLD analysis project Ga0224527, IMG submission 179882) | Peat soil microbial communities from Stordalen Mire, Sweden - C.B.S.T0 | ecosystem: Environmental > Terrestrial > Soil > Wetlands > Peat | place: Sweden: Norrbotten County, Stordalen Mire...
TCGCGCTTTTGGAGACGACATCCTGTCTTCATTCTCCGTAACGGGCAATTCATCATCTGCCCAATACTCCCCAAACAAGCGCAGCAATCCTCGCGCATCCGTTGGAGTTGTCTACCATTTTTGATCGCTGCGCGGTCTAACCAAGTCCTGCGAAGAACCCCTGCCGAGCCCGGCAGGGGTTCTTTTTTGCCGTGAAGTGGGGAAAACCGCGGATTTGACGCATGGAAAACGCAGGAATTGGTAAGGATTTGCGCGATTTTGCATGGAAATACAGAGAAAAAACAGCGGTTTTTGGGCAGATAAACCACTTCATTTGAGGTGTTTTCGAGCGGAAAGACCCAGGAATTGTCCGGGGAGGGGAGGGGGTATCCAATTTTGGACCGGGGCGGAGCGCCCTATTTCGATTGCCGACGGTCAATCTTAGCTCGCGGAGATGTATTTTTCGGCAATCGCTGTCGGATTGCGATTGCTCCTCCAGCACCTGCGTACCTTGGCTTCACGTATGTCGCGGTGCTTGCGTTGCGCTCTCGGCGCAAGCCGAAACTCAGCGGTAGCCGATCGGCAGACCCTTGCCGACTTAAGGCGATTGATCGGGGGTATCGCGAACGGATTCCGGGTTGAGGTCTGTGGGATCCCCGGTCCCCGAAGGCGAGGGACCGGTGGCAACCTCATTTGTGGTTTGGAAAGACCCCCGGATTGGGCCACCCGCCGATTAACATTAAGTACAGTCGGATCGGTCGCTCAGGCGGATAGCACACCGACCGGGCCACCTCTCGAATAGGTCTTAACTATCCACAATCAGGTCTCTCCGCGAATTCGATGATCGACTTCAAGTCTGGAAATGCGACCGGTCGTGATTGTTGCCTATGGGGCACCCACACCTTCCAGGATTCCTGAATACAGAGCGCCGAGGCTTACTCCTGTCGCAAAGCCTGGATTGGATCGATCTTCGTGGCTCGGCGCGCGGGAATGTAGCAGGCCAGCAGCGCGAGAACGGCGAGAAGGAGTGGGGCGCCGATCAGAAGACGCAGATCGTCGACACCGACAGCAACGGCGTCGCTAAATGCAGTGGTGAATGCTGAAAGCGTTTTGGCCACAGCGACTGCGCCCAGGAATCCAATCACGGTTCCAACCGCAATCAGCGTAGAGCTTTCGCGGAGCACCAGCGCCAGCACCTGCGATTTGCGCGCGCCCAGCGCCATGCGAATGCCGATCTCCTTGCGTCGCTGTGCCACCGCACACCCAGTCACTCCGGCCAGTCCAACGGCCGACAGCACCAGGCCGAAGAAGCCAATGCCGCCGAACGTGCGCAGAGCAGAACGGATAGCGGAGCGGATCAGTTCGAGGTATTCGCTTAGTGTTTGCACGTTGAAGAGAGTCAGATTCGGATCCATGGAAGCGGCCGCGCTTCGCACCCCACCGAGAGCATCCTCTGCCGAACGGCCGCGCGCGATAATCGTGATGCCGCCGCCTGGAGGTTGGGCGAAATCGTGCCGTGAGAGGGGACAGTAAGCGATGGCCTGGATCGTGCCGCCGGCATCTTTCCTATCGGGCACCACGCCCACGACTTCGTACACGCGCCGGTCTCCGCGAAGGTGCTTGCCGATAGGGTTGTCCTTGCCGAACAAGGCGCGTGCGGCTTTTTCATTCAGCACCAGGGGCAGCGTCGGTACCGTGGCCCCGGAGGCAATGGCCGCCTCGGCATCGACGCGCTGATCGCGCTCCTCGAATTCCCTCCCGGCCAGGATGGGCTCATTGAGGACGGCAAAGTAGCCCGCTCCGACGGTCTGTTTGACCACATCCTTCTCTACCGGCGACGATGCCTGCGGATCGTCGACTTTAAGATGAATCTGGCCACCGCCGCCCGGCAGATAGGGCGGCTGCGCGGCAAGCGCGAAGCTGGTCACCGACGGTGCGCTCCGCAACCGCTCCGGCAGCCTCTCAAAGAAAGTCTGGGCTTTATCCGGGGTATAGCCGTCACGCACCGGATCAATGGAGAGGAAGACCATGGTTTTCTGACTGAAGTTCGTCTGGATGCTGTTTCCGCTCATGAGTCCCAAGACCAGGAATCCGGCGATGAGCAAAAGTAGCATCGAGCCGGCCACCTGCGCGCTCATAGCCAGATTGCGCAGGCCGAAACGCCGGTACCCGGACAACTGCAGTGCCGCGCCATCCTTGAGTGCCGAGGCGACTTCGGTCTTTGTGGCCTGCAGAGCCGGAAGGATACTGAAGCCGATGCCACACGCAATAGCCAGCACCAAGACGAAGATCACTGCATGCCAATCGAGCGAGGTGTCGACGCCGATTTGCGAGCCCGCGGGCAGCCGCGTATGAGCGGTCAACGCCCACAGGCCATACGCCATCGCGAATCCTGCGGCGCCACCGATTAGGGAAAGCAAAATGCCTTCGGTGATCATCTGGCGGATGAGGCGGAAGCGGCTGGCTCCGACACTGAGGCGAATGGCCAGCTCCTTGCGGCGACTGGCAGCGCGCGCCAGCACCATGGTGGCGAGGTTGAGGCACGCGATCGCTGTGATGATTACCATGAGCACAATGTAAAATCCCATGATTTTCGGACGGACGTCGCGTGGGATCGGCACGCGGGTGCCCGCGGGAAGCAAAACGACCCGCTTCGCTTTGTCCTGCTGGGGCGGCGCGAAGGGATCGTCTTTGTCGAGACGGCGGGTGATGCCATCCAGCGCTGCCTCGGCAGAATCGATGGTGATGCCCGGCGCGAGGCGGAACAGCAATTGGAAGTTCTTTGCGTTCGGGTTGTGCAGGACGTCGTTGCCGAATTCCGGAGCCAGCCTGGCCGGCACCGTCGTAGGGACGAAAAGCTCGGCCGGACTCGGAGCGAGAGCGCCATCGAATTTGCGCGGGGTGATACCGACGATGGTCGCGGGCTGTCCGTTGAGATGAATCGTTCGCCCGATTGCGTCGGGATCGGCGTTCAGGCGGCTGCGCCAGTAGCGGTCGCTGACGACCACGGACGCAGGTGCGCCCGTCTTGTCCAGATCGGCACTGAGGAGGCGTCCCCTCTGCGCGTCCATGCCGAGGACGGAAAAATAGCCCGGTGAGACCAGTTGCCCGTAGACGCGATCGGGTTTGCTGTTGTGGCCCTCGAAGGCGACGTTGAACTGGACGCTGTTCTGGACTGCGGCAACGCCTGCGAAGAGAATCTTCTGCTCGCGGTAGCGCTCGATGTAGGGGTAAGACGCGGGATTCTGTGCTGTGACCAACTGCTCTGCGTTGGCCACGCCGGGAAGCGTGCGCGTGAGCAGCGCCCAGGACGAGCAGTAGAAGTTGGTTGTAAGCCCAATGCCGAGTCCCATGGAAACAATGCCAACCACTGCGTAGCCCGGCGACTTCAGCAGGGTGCGCGCAGCGTAGGGCAGGTCGCGGCGCATCTCATTCAGGTATTCGATGGGGAGGCGAAGCAGCGGGTCGGCGATGAGAGGGATGAGGCCCAGGACTCCGTGGCGCTTTGCGATGTGGGCGATGGCGTCCTCACCGGCCTGCATCATCTCGCTGCCGAATGCCAGCTTGAATTCGTGGGGGAAAGCCGCAGCCAGCCGCCGGTAGATCGGCCATGCGATCTTCATTTCGTTACCCTCGTTCCGTCACCATCGTCTGCTTCGTTTGGATTGACTGAACCAACTCTTGAAGGCGTTCGCATTCGGCGTTGAGCACGTCGCGGCCAAGGGGCGTAAGGCGGTAGTAGCGGCGGCGGGCGTCGTCGAACTCAGGGGCGGGCCGGGCGTCGGACTGCTCGATCAAGTTAACCTCGATCAAGCGCTTAATAGACCCGTAGAGCGTAGCCGGCCAGAGACGGACTTTTCCGGTGGTGCGCTGCAGTACTTCCTGCATGATCCCGTAGCCGTGCTTTTCTTCTCCGGCAAGGGACAGCATGATATGGAACCACTGTGCCTTGAGGGGAAGGAAGGATTCGATGCGGGAATCAATCATTTCGATATATATACTGAGCGATATATATATTTGTCAAGCAGGATCTTTCAGCGGTTTAGGAAGCACCGGAACTGCGTGAGCGAGAATCGAACCTGCTTTGCCTCCTTGTCGATTTGTCCTGTCAGCTTGCGCAAACGCAAAAAAGCCGCTCGAGGGGAGCGGCTTTTGTGCGTTGGTATTGATTTAGTCAGGTTAGGCCGGAGAAGGAGAACCCTCGGGATAGCTGGGGCCACCGCGGCTTTCTGGCTTGAGCACTTGCTGGACTCCGCCGCCACCGCCATCGCTGGGTGAGGCAAGGATGGAGCGAACGGGAGGCAGTTCCCTGCCCTCGATCAGCATCTTCACCTCTTCGGCATCGATGGTTTCGCGCTCGAGCAAGGCTGCAGCAATACGATGCATCGGATCTTGATTAGCATCGATGATCGAGTAGGCCGATTGATAGGCCTCATCGATCAGGCGGCGCACTTCAAGGTCGATCTGCCGGGCGGTCTCTTCACTGAAATCGCGATGCTGCGCGATCTCGCGGCCCAGGAAGATCTGCTCTTCCTTTTTGCCGAACGTGAGCGGACCGAGACGGCTCATGCCGTATTCGCAAACCATGCGACGAGCCAGATCCGTTGCAGTCTCAATGTCGCTGCCGGCGCCGGTGGACATCTGGTTGAGGAAGATCTCTTCAGCGACGCGGCCGCCGTAAGCTGTGGCCAAGCGGGTTTCGAGATACTCGCGAGTGTAGTTGTGGCGATCGTCAGGCAGGTAGACTGTGACGCCGAGCGCCATGCCACGCGGAATGATGGTGACCTTGTGGATGGGGTCGGAGTGATCGCGCAGGTACGACACCAGCGCGTGGCCAGCCTCGTGATAGGCGGTGACGCGCTTCTCTTCGTCGGTCAGGAGCATGGACTTGCGTTCGGCGCCCATGAGCACCTTGTCCTTGGCCAACTCGAAGTCGTACATCGTCACTTGCTTGCGATTGAGGCGGGCGCCATTTAGCGCGGCTTCGTTGACCATGTTGGCCAGGTCGGCGCCGCTGAAGCCCGGTGTACCGCGAGCGAGAACGTTGAGGTTTACATCGTCGGAGACGGGAACCTTTTTCACGTGCACGCGAAGGACTTCTTCGCGGCCGCGGACGTCAGGCAGGCCCACCACTACGCGCCGGTCAAAACGGCCGGGGCGGAGCAGTGCGGGATCAAGCACGTCAGGGCGGTTAGTAGCCGCGACGAGGATGACGCCATCGTTCGATTCAAACCCGTCCATCTCGACGAGGAGTTGATTGAGGGTCTGTTCGCGCTCATCATGACCGCCGCCGAGACCAGCGCCGCGATGACGGCCAACCGCATCGATTTCGTCGATGAAGATGATGCAGGGCGCATTCTTCTTGCCCTGTTCAAACAGGTCGCGGACGCGGCTGGCGCCCACGCCTACGAACATTTCAACGAAGTCTGAACCGGAGATGGAGAAGAACGGCACATTGGCCTCGCCGGCAACTGCGCGGGCGAGTAAGGTTTTGCCGGTTCCCGGAGGTCCGACGAGCAGCACGCCCTTGGGAATGCGACCGCCGAGCTTCTGGAACTTCTGCGGCTCGCGCAGATAATCGATGATCTCCTTGAGCTCTTCCTTGGCTTCGTCGACGCCCGCCACATCCTTGAATGTGACTTTCTTCTGCTGCATCGAAAGCAGGCGAGCCCGGCTCTTGCCGAAGGACAGCGCCTTGTTGCCGCCCGACTGCATTTGGCGCAGCATAAAGAACCAGATAGCGCCGATCAGCACGAAGGGACCAACGTTAAACAGGATCGGCAGAAGCAGGTTGTTCTGCGGCTCCTTGATGGAGAAGTTGACGTTGGCGGTCAACAGAGCCCTCTTCAGGTCTTCATAGTTGGTGCCGACGGTGGTGTGGAACTGATCCTTGGGTGAGGCTTTCAGATGGCCGTGAAGATCGGGGCCCTGGATAACCGCATCCTGCACCAAACCTTGCTGAATCTTATTGGAGAGATCGGAATAGGAATATTCCGTATCTTTCCCCATGCTTGTGCCTCGCTGCACCACGCCCCAGAGCAGCATGAGGCAGATGAGGATGAAGACCCAGAACATGATCGTTTTGACGGTTGAATTCACCAGGACTCCTCTTTTCCCGGCGGGGAGAATCCGCTGAATGGACTCCGGCACCGCCTACTTCACCTATTTAAGACGTCCGTACCCTACTCGAGGTCACAAAATCTCCTGCTGCGAGGGGCCGAAGACAGCACTAGCCATCCGCCCGAGCGAGCAGTAGCTAGATTGTACTCCGAAGGTCGCGGGTCGTGTGCGGATTTGCGTTGCACCTTTGGGTGAGATCGAAGACGAAAGTTTGGGCGTGCCACCGACTAGGCGGAAGGAACGGAATCAGCCGGCAGCGGGGTAGTGAAGCATTCGATTCCTGGCTCCTCGGCGACGGTAACTCCCTGCATCCAGATGATTCGGCCGTCCAATTCGAGGACCGGCCAGGAGGCTCGGTCGGCGCCGGACACCTTAAGCCGCTCCAGCACTTCCTTGACTTTGCTGGGACCGCTGGAATGGCGAAGGCGGACGCGGTCGCCGGGTTTCCAGGCGCGCAGATGGGCGCGGCGGGGGGGGATTTGGCTGGCCGAATCTGGAATCTGCGCCGAGGGTTGGGAAGTTGCGATTCGGATGCGAATTCCAAAAGCGGGAGCTTCGATCTCTCCGGGGACGGCAGCCGTATATGTAGGGATTTCGGCGTTTGCCTGGCTCGCGTCTGCGACTCTGCCCACAGTAAGGCGGAGTTCGCGATGAGTTCGTTCAGCGTGTAAGCCCTGTGCCAACTCGCACTTCTGCCCGGCCCGGCCGGTGAGCGCCAAGGCTCGCATCGCCTCGGAAGAGGGGAAATCAGGAGCTGCGCCTAACCGCTCCGCGGCATAGCGCAGGAGACGGCGTTGCGCGGCTGGGGGCAGTTCCGCGAGACGCGCGACTTCGATGGCGAGGCCGTCGCTGGCCGCTCTTCCTCCGCCCCGAACGGGACGGCCGGGGAGGAGCAATTTGGGAGCCAGGCGTTCCATTTCGGCTTGCCACCATGCTTCCTCCTCCCTAGCCAATTCAGCCATTTGCGCCAAATGCTCGCGGAGGCGCGGATTCCATTGGTCGAGGACGGGGAGCAGCTCGTGACGGATGCGGTTGCGGGTAAAGGTCAGGTGCCGATTGGAAGAATCTTCGCGCCAATCCTGTCCCAGAGCGTGAAGGTAAGTCTCTATTTCTGTTCGAGTTGTGGCGAGAAGCGGGCGAAGAATGCGACCTTCCGAAAACTGAATCGTGGGGTGAATGCCGGAAAGGCCTTCCGTCCATGCGCCTCGCAGGAACTTTGCCAGAACGGTCTCCGCCTGATCGTCCTGGGTGTGAGCAGTGGCGACGGCGTCGACCGTGCCCTCAACCATCAACTGGCGAAACCAACCGTAGCGCAGGCGTCGCGCTGCTTCTTCAATGGTTTCAATGGGTTTGCCTGACCGGGCGGCGGCTTCGGCAGTGACGTCGAACTTGGCCTCGTGGAAAGGGAGTTCAAGCCCGTCGGACAAGTCGCGGGAGAAGTCCAAGTCGGCGTCTGCCTCGGCGCCGCGCAGGCCATGGTGCAGGTGTGCGGCATGTAAGACAATGCCCAGTTCTCTGCTCTTTTCAGCCAAAATGCGGAGCAAGGCGACGGAATCGGCGCCGCCGGAAAGTCCGACAGCCAGCCGCACACCGGGCTTAAAAAGCGATGAATCCAGAGGCAGAGTAGGAATTGGAGGCACCAATGGATGATAAAGCCCGGAACAGTACCGTGCGAGCCCCTCTAATGTGGGCCAATCGTTGTATACTCCACCAGTTATGCAAGTATTCGCGATTCTCCCAGCGGCGGGCCTCGGCACTCGAATGGCAGGGCCCCAGCCGAAACAGTTTTTGTCGCTCGACGGCATTCCCATCCTTATTCACTCGCTGCGCGCCTTTGCGTCGGTGCCGCGGGTGACAGCCATCTATGTCGCGGTCCGTAAGACAGAGACGGAACGCGTCGAAGCGCAGGTGGCCGAATACGGATTCAGCGGCCTCGTCCGAGTGGTCGAGGGCGGAGACAACCGCCAGGAATCTGTCGCCCATGCGCTCGACGCCATCGACGCCGGGCCGGACGATGTTGTGCTGGTGCACGATGCGGTGCGCCCACTGATCGATGCCGCCACCGTTGAACGCACCATCGACGCTGTAATCGCACACGGCGCAGCCATTGTCGGGATGCCCGCGGTCGACACCATCAAGCAGGTGGAACGGACGGCGCATGGTGCTCTGATCACTTCGACGATTCCGCGGGAATTTGTGGTTCTGGCGCAGACGCCGCAGGGCTTTCGCTACGGCATTTTGCAGAGCGCCTTTGCCGAGGCGACCGCGGATGGATTCGTGGGCACCGATGAAGCGTCGGTGGTGGAGCGCGCCGGTCATCCGGTAGCCGTGGTGCCGGGATCTCAGGTTAATCTGAAGATTACACAGCCTGGCGACCTGGAGTTGGCGGAGTTTTACCTTCACCAGCGCGCGGCACATAGCGCGGCTCGCTCGGCAGTTTAAACTGCAGCTACCTTAAGATCAGGCACGGAGATTCATGGACACACGGATCGGTTTTGGCTGGGATTCGCACGCATTCAAGGCAGGCGTACCTTTGCGTATCGGCGGCATGACGCTCGATCACCCCGAGGGGCTGGCCGGCCACTCCGACGGCGATGTGTTGTTGCACGCTATCACCGACGCGCTGCTGGGCGCGGTTGCGGCTGGCGATATCGGCAGCTTTTTTCCGCCCGGCGACCCGCGATGGAAGGATGCCGACTCTGCCATTTTTCTGAAATTGGCTCTCGAAGAGCTTGAAAATGCAGGGTATCGCATCGTCAATGTCGACACCACCCTGATTCTTGCTGCCCCCAAAATCTTCCCCATTGCCGGAGACATGCGGTCTCACGTAGCCGATTTACTGGGGGTGGACCTGGACCAGGTGAGCATCAAAGCCAAGACGCCCGAGGGCCTGAATCTGGATCATGTGGCACAGTGCCACGCCGTAGCCCTGGTCGAACGCACCTCGGATGACGACGACTTGAAGAGCATGACCGCAGTGATTGAAACCCAGCGGCAACTGGAAGACGTTGTCGAAGACCTGCTGAGTTCCGTGCATGGGGTGCCGAAGAAAAAGACGGTATTGCCAATGTTTGATACGGAGGACATCACGTAAGACGCTGTAAGACATTTGTCTAACAGCGGTTCGCAGCTACCTTGCCTGCCAAGATGCGGACGGCAGTCCGAGGCGCGGATTTACGTTGCACATTGACGGGATTGGCTTTACCTTTGCTCCGAGCTTTTATCCCTCTTAAATCGGAGCGTGTGCGATGCAATTTGCATTCTTTCTTCTGCAGGATGGGCCCAATACCGCTGAAATTCAGAAAATGGCCTTCGCCTTGATGGCCATCATGCCGATTCTGATGATTGTCGGCTTGGCCATCATCATTTTGCCCTTCTGGTTCATCTGTAAAAAGGCAGGCTTTTCGCCTTGGCTCTCACTGTTAAACATCGTTCCGTTTGGCACCTTGATCCTGATCTACGTACTGGCTTTCGCCGACTGGCGAGTGCTTCCAGTACGGGTGCCGGGATGGCAAGTGCCGCCGCCCGCTACGCCACTGACTTAGACCAACCCCGGCCACTCCCATAGGTGCAAACTGTTAGCATCGTAGAGGAATCAAACCTCTGCGATGTCTCAGAAAATCGTGCCTTCTCGCAAGATTTCGCCGGTCCGGTTTGCACCTTCGCCTACCGGAACCCACGTTCTGCGCATTGAGGCCAAAGAGGGATTAGAAGCAGAAATAGGGCTTCAATCGTTCATTGCGGGGCAGTCGCTCGCCATGGGCACAGACATTTTATTAGCATAAGGAATAGCCGTTATGACAGACCCGGAAAGCACCGACGTTCGCACCTCGACCAACTTTCTCCAGGATATGATCGCCGAGGATGTAAGCAGCAAGAAGTACGGCGACGCCATCGTTCAGACCCGCTTTCCACCCGAACCGAACGGCTACTTGCATATCGGCCATGCCAAGGCGATCTGTCTTGACTTCGGCCTCGCCGACCAGTTCGGCGGCAAGACCAACCTGCGCTTCGACGATACCAATCCTCAAAAAGAAGAGCAGGAATACGTCGACTCCATTCAAAAGGATGTGCGCTGGCTGGGCTTTGAATGGGACCGGCTTTGCTACGCTTCTGACTACTTCGGCCAGTTGTACGAGTGGGCACTCAAGCTGATCAAGGAAGGCAAAGCTTACGTCGACGACCTGACCGCCGACGAGATTCGCCAGTACCGCGGCACGCTCACCGAACCCGGCAAAGACAGTCCCTATCGCGATCGCTCAATCGAAGAAAATCTTGACCTCTTTGTGCGCATGAAACAGGGCGAATTTCCCGACGGCACGCGCGTGCTCCGCGCCAAGATCGACATGGGCTCGCCCAATGTGAACATGCGCGATCCGGTCATGTACCGCATCCTGCACGCGACGCATCACCGCACCGGCGACGAATGGTGCATCTACCCGATGTATGACTATGCGCACGGGCAGTCGGACTCGATTGAGAACGTAACCCACTCGATGTGTACGCTCGAATTCACGGACCACCAGCCGCTTTATCGCTGGTATATCGAGCAGCTCGGTATCTTCCCTTCGCAACAAATTGAGTTCGATCGCCTCAACCTCACTTACACCATGCTCAGCAAGCGCAAACTGCTGCAACTGGTGCAGGAAAACCGCGTGAATGGCTGGGATGATCCGCGTATGCCTACGATCAGCGGCATTCGCCGGCGAGGCTTCACGCCTGAAGCAATTCGCGCTTTCTGCGCGTCGATTGGTGCGACGCGGACCAATGGCACGACAGACATTGAGATGCTCGAGCATTTCCAGCGCGACGATCTCAACCACCGCGTTCCCCGCGCCATGGCGGTGCTGCGGCCGCTCAAGCTTGTCATCGATAACTATCCCGCCGATGCGAATCAGTCCGCAGTCGAATTCGTCGAGGTCGCCAACAATCCTGAAGACGCGTCGGCCGGCAAGCGCCAGGTGCCGTTCTCTCGCGAGATTTACATCGAGCAGGATGACTTTCGCGAGGTTCCACCGCCGAAGTACTACCGTCTCTCGCCTGGCAAGGAAGTCCGCCTGCGCAACGCCTATTTTGTGACAGCGCACAGCGTTCAAAAAGATGCTGAAGGCAATGTTGTCGAGGTTCACTGCACTTACGATCCGGCCAGCCGCGGCGGCAATTCACCCGATGGCCGCAAGGTCAAATCGACCATCCATTGGGTTTCGAGCTGGCACGCTATTTCTGCGGAAATCCGACTCTACGACAGGCTATTCCGCAAGGCCAATCCTTACGACTTTGAGGAGGGCGAGGACGTGCTCAGCAACCTCAACCCTGACTCGCTCGAAGTGCTCACGGACGTCAAGCTTGAGCCATCGCTGGCCAATGCGGGTAAGGGAGAGCGCTTCCAATTTGAGCGCGTCGGCTACTTCTGCGTCGATCCGGATACGACTCCGGACAAGCTGGTTTTTAATCGCACGCTGTCGCTTAAAGACTCATGGGCGAAGATCGAGAAGAAGGCGGGAGTGTAACGCTACGCCTTCTCGGGATTTTTGATTCGGTAATCGCTTCTACCGAATCAAAAACGCTCCTGGGATTCCTTCATCCAATGTCGCCAGAACCGCTCCATTTGTACTCGCGAGTTGCAGCAGATGCCCGTCCGTCGTCTGTGACGGGTTTTCACCCACGAGGGAAGAGCGGAGATATCGTTCCCATCTGGAAGAAAGGTGAGAGGCTGCGCGCGGTTTGCCTTCATTCCGACCAGGAGTCGTTTGGCCTGCATCAAGCTAAGGTCGTAAAACACGACGTTCGCAACCACTCGAACAAAGCCAATCTCCGTTATCGACGACGTCAGGAACGTTGAACCGCGTTGCGAACGAATCCAATTGACAACTCGCAGATGGAATTGATGTTGAGTGACCCCAAAAGGCGATGAGCGCGTTCACATCGAGAAGATATCTCATGGAAAATCGGTAAGTAGCTTTTTGACCATCTCACTGGTCAAAATCGGCGCATCGGGACCCACGTCGATGGCTGTGAAACCGGTTACCGGATCTTCAACGATGCGCGCTTTAAACTTCGGCTTGTCGGTCCGCGTCAGCGTGATGCGGTCCTTTTCGATGGCGATATCGAGGGAATCACCCGCGCGAATGCCGAGGCGGCGGCGGACCGGCCCGGGAAGAACGACTTGGCCTTTGGTCGACACCTTGGTCTGCATGGTAAGACGATCTACCGCAAAATCAACTTTTGCACGTCAATTTTGCCGCAGTTTTCCCCTCCGCGTGTCCGCTCTGTCTCTCCGCAACCGCACTTCTTCACTCGTCAGGCCGCTACTTCCCAATCACGTCGATGGGTACCTTAATCGTCTTCGGCGGCATGCAGGCACTCTGATCGCAGGCCTGATAGCGTAGCTTCGCCTCAACCAGGTGGTCGCCGCGATCGGCCACAATTTGCGCCTGAATCGTGAACTCACCGGTGTAGACGTTCAGCCGCGTTTTCGGCTCAATAGGGAGCGCAAAATCCACTCCCACCGGATAGGTGGCAGCTTCGAGACGCACACCCGATTCAGTCGGAATCGCAAACGATGTTGGAATCAGCTCCTCCTCGCTCGGCTTATGCGAATTGATATGCAGGCCCGGCGCGATCCGGAAATGGAGCGTCACGGCGCTGGACTTGCCGGCTGCGACCGTCACCTGTTCGGGATAGAGATATTCAACGGCCTCAACCTTGGCGATGGAGCGGCCTGGCGCGTCAGAAACCGGCAATTGTGCCTGCGCTCGGACTACACCCAAACTCGCCGCCACCAACACAATCGCACCGATTTCTTTACTGATTCGAGCCATCTTCTACTTCCCTGCCCCAAGCGCCTTGCGAATGTTGGATTCGATTTCGTCCTTGGACGTGAGCCCCAGTTGCGCGGCCACAACCTTGCCATCGCGATCGATAAAAAATGAAGTTGGCATCGCATCCAATCCGCCATAATCTTTGCTGATACTGTCTCCATCCATCAGCACGGGGTAGGGCATCTTTTCGAGCTGCACAAACTTCTGAATAGCGGCCTTGTCCTGCGCCCAGCCATCTTTGTCATCCGGCTTGAGGTCGTCGCCCTCGGTAGATACGCCCACAACTTCAAATCCCTGGGGCGCATATTGATTGCGCAGATCGACCAGCCACGGCGTCTCGAGCTTGCACGGCGCGCACCATGTCGCCCAGAAATTGAGCAGAACAGCCTTGCCCTTGAAGCTCGACAACGAGACTTTTTTGCCACTCAGATCCTGCAAGGCAAAGTCGGGCGCAGGCTTGCCGACAAGCGGGGAGTTGTACTGCGGCGCATCGCCGGCCGCGTTTACGACCAGTTCACCTTTGGCAGCATTGGCCAGCAGCCGCTCGGCCGCTTGTTTGCGATACTGCCAGTTAGCCCAGCCCGACCAGGCAAAGATGGCCAAAATCAAAAGAACGGCGCCGAGAACAAGCGTATTGCGCTTCATGGGAAACGGACCTCACATCTCATTGTACGAAAAACGCGCGCCGGCGCGGCCATCTTCAAGGGGTGGAAGTTCAGCTTGAAACGGCCGAAGCTGATACCATCAGAAACCGATGAACCGCAATCAGGATGACGACTGTCTGCGACCGGCGGCACTGGTACGCACCGAGGCTGCTGCGCTTGAGGCATTGGCCACGCGGCTTGAGGGCCCCATGGCCGCGGATTTCGATCGCGCCGTTGAATTGATTCTCCGTTGCGGCCAGGGAAACGGACGCGTCGTGGTCACGGGCATGGGCAAGAGCGGGATCATTGCGCAGAAGATCGCGGCTACTCTCAGCTCGACGGGTTCGCCAGCCTTGTTTCTGCATCCTGCTGAGGCTGTCCATGGCGATCTGGGCGTGCTGATGGCGGGCGACGTGGTGGTGGCGCTGTCGGCGAGCGGCGAGACCGAAGAAATCCTGCGCCTGCTGGCTACACTCAAACGCAAGGGCGACGCGCTGGTCAGCTTCTGTTGCCGGCTTGATTCAACCTTGGCACAGGCCAGCGATGTGGCGCTCGACTGCGGCGTGGAACGCGAAGCATGCGGGTTGAATCTCGCGCCAACGGCGTCGACCACCGCGATGCTTGCCTTGGGCGATGCTTTGGCGGTTGCGGTAAGCCTGCGCAAGGGCTTTCGCGCCGAAGATTTCGCCGAGTTGCACCCCGGCGGCAAGCTGGGCAAACAACTGGCCAAGGTGCGCGACCTGATGCATTCCGGCGATGCGGTGCCCGTGGTTGCACCGTCGACCCAAATGACCGACGTCATTTTTGAAATGTCATCGAAGAAGCTGGGAATGACGACGGTGCAGCAAGACGGGCGGCTGTGCGGCGTGATCAGCGACGGCGATCTGCGGCGGCTGCTGGAGCGGGAAGGCGGCGCGGCGTTGAGCCGAACCGCGGGAGAGGCCATGAATGCGCATCCCCGAACCATTACCGGGAGCGAGTTTGCCGCCACCGCTCTTGCAATTCTGGAGGAACGGAAGATCACTTCGCTGGTGGTGGTGGACGCCGAACAGAGGGTTGAAGGCGTTGTGCATCTGCATGATTTGTGGGGCGTGGAGTTGATCTGAGGCGATACTTCGATTCCGAATAAGCAAAATCAGCCGCATAATAGAAACAGCGAGGTGTTATGGCCCAGACATCGATCCTCATCCAACTGGACGCAGCGGTGCAGGCCCGCCTGTCGGCCCTTGCGCTTAGTCGCCAACAGGCTGTCTCCGAAGTGGCTGCGGAAGTCATTACCACCTATCTTTCTCCCGACAGCTGGGAACATAAGCACATTAAAGCCGGTTTAAGTGAGTTAGATGCGGGCCAAGGCGTGTCGAACGAGAGGGTGATGGAATGGCTGGATAGCTGGGGTTCTGAGAAGGAGCTGCCTGCGCCGAAATGATGGTTTTGTGGGCTCCTACGGCAATCGCCGATCTGGAGTCGATCCGCGACTACATCGCCAAGGATAGCCCCGCCGCCGCACGCAAAGTGGCTGGCCGCATCAAGGAATCGATCAATCGACTTGGCAACTTCCCGTTTTCAGGCAGGGCTGGACGAGTTCCAGAGACGCGCGAGATGGTCGTTCCCTGAACTTCCTACATCGTTGCTTACGTAGTTGATAGAGATGAAGTCCGCATCGCGGCTGTCCTGCATGGACGGCAATGGTGGCCTGAAAACTTCTGAGATCGCCAGATTACAGAGCTTGTGCAGGAGCCAGTTCTGCAGTTAGGGCTGTGGCCGCAGGGTGGCCTTGACCGGCGAACGTTTAGAATGGGGACTGCCGTATTTGCCTCCGTTTTGAGATCCGGCAGGAAAGAATTCGATTGCCAATGCATCGCTGGTCAAAGCTTTTTGTTCCCACCCTTCGCGAGGCCCCGGCAGACGCCGAAGTGGCCAGCCACAAGTTTTTGCTGCGCGCCGGCTACATTCGCCAACTCGGCGCGGGCATCTACAACTACCTCCCGCTCGGCCAGCGTTCGCTGAATAAAGTGATCGGCATTGTGCGCGAGGAGATGGACAAGATCGGGCAGGAGTTCTTTTTGCCTGCGATTTTGCCGCGCGAACCGTGGGTCGAGAGCGGCCGCTGGACCGGCATGGGCGACAACATGTTTCGCCTCAAAGACCGCAAGGGAGCAGACCTGTGCCTGGGCATGACGCATGAAGAGATCATGACCACGATCGCGCGTAGCGAGTTGCGCAGCTACAAGCAACTGCCGCAGATCTGGTACCAGATTCAGACCAAGTTTCGCGACGAGCCGCGGCCTAAATCAGGGCTGCTGCGCGTACGCCAGTTCACGATGAAGGACAGCTACTCGTTCGACATCGACAAGGCTGGACTGGACAAAAGCTTCGACTTGCACGACGCGGTGTATCGCAAGATTTTCACGCGCTGCGGACTGAAGTTTGTCGCCGTCGAGGCCGATTCGGGCGCTATGGGCGGTTCGCAGTCGCAGGAGTTCATGGTCTATACCGACGCAGGCGAGGACTTGATTGCGAGCTGCCCGGTATGCGGTTATGCAGCCAATCTGGAGAAGGCTATTTCCACACTCGCGCCGGTCACGGAGATGGAACCAACGGGAGACGGCTTGCCGCAGTTGGTGTCGACGCCCGGTTGCGCAGCTATTTCAGATGTGGCCGAGTTCTTCAAGATTTCGCCGGCATCCGACATCAAGTGCGTGGCCTACATGGCGCTCAAGCGCGGCACCACCGATAAGTCCGGAACCAAGCCCGACACGTGGCACGGCGTAGCAACGTTTCTGCGCGGTGATCACCAGGTCAACGAGACTAAGTTGCAGGGTGTAATTGGCGCGGCTGACTTGCGCACCATGCAGGCAGCGGAGTTGGAGCAGTACTTCAAGGGTCCGGCCGGCTTCCTGGGGCCTGTTGGCATCAAGCATGACGACAAGCCACTCGGCGAGGGACTGACCGTGGTCGTCGATAAGTCGCTCGAAAGCCGCAAGAACCTTGTCGCGGGCGCCAACAAGCTCGATTACCATTTGCGCAACGTTGTGCCGGGCCGCGATTTTACGTGGACCGTGAGCGCCGACATTCGCAGCGTGAACGAAGGCGAAGCCTGCCCCGTCGATCATTGCGAAGGCAAGCTGGTGGTCGGCAAGGCTGTCGAAGTCGGTCATATCTTCAAGCTTGGGTACAAGTACTCCGAATCAATGGGCGCGCGGGTGCTTGACGTGAATGGCAAGGAAGTAACGCCGATCATGGGCAGCTACGGCATCGGTATCGAACGCATCTTGACAGCAGCCATCGAGCAATCGAACGACAAGAATGGTTTCTGGCTTCCGTCTTCTATCGCTCCGTTTGCCGTGGTCGTTACCGTGACTAACATCGGCGATGCACTTCTGCACGAAACCGGCGAAAAACTGGCGGCAGAGTTGGATGCCGCGGGATTTGACGTTCTGCTCGATGACCGCGACGAGCGTGCCGGCGTCAAATTTAAAGATGCAGACTTAGTTGGGATTCCATACCGCATCAACGTCGGCAAGAAGGCTGCGACCGGGCAGGTAGAGCTAGTGACCCGAGCCACGGCCCAAAGCGTCGATGTAGACTTGGCCGACGTGGTGGCGCAAGTCAAGACGCGGATTGAAGAAGAGAATCTTCTAGAGGCCGTCTAGGAGAAAGTGGTTTTGTCAAAGGAGCAGCGATGGCGCTGAAGATCAAGTTTCGAATGCCCACGGGCCGGCATCAATGGGCCGCGCTGCTGCTGCGAGTGGGGCTGGTGCTGGTTGCCGCAGTGGCCATAACGGTGATGTGCGTCGGCGGCTATTTTTATTTCAAATACAAGAGCGTGGTGGATGCGCGGCTCAAGCAACCGCTGTTCGCCAACACCGCCAAGATCTTTGCCGAGCCCCGCGAAGTCAGGCCCGGGCAGAAGCTGACCGTTAACCTCATTGCCAATGAACTGCGCGAAGCTGGCTACTCCACTGTAGGCACCAAGTCAAAAGATTCGCCGCTCGGCGCTTATAGCGAGCGCGTCGACTCCATCAACATCTACCCCGGCCCGCAGTCGTATCACGCACCCGACGGCGCCACCATCCATGTACGCAGCGGTGTGGTCGATTCCATTACCGACGAACACGGCCAGGCACTGGCAAGCTATGAACTCGAACCGCTGCTCATCACAGGTCTGAGCGACGATGCGAATCGCACCAAGCGCCGCCTGATTACTTACGACGAAATACCGGCGAATCTGGTCCAGGCGGTTCTGGCAATCGAAGACCGCCGTTTCTTTGAGCACGGCGGCGTGAACTACTGGCGCCTGATGCAGGCCGTCTTGCGCGACGTCACCACCGGCCAGAAACAGCAGGGTGGTTCGACCCTCACCATGCAGTTGGCGCGCGGCTTCTTTCTAACTCCCGAGAAGCGCATCAAGCGCAAGATCATCGAGATCGTCATCACCTTTCAACTCGAACATCGCTTCACAAAAAAGCAGATCTTCGAGATGTATGCCAACCAGATCAACCTCGGTCAGCGCGGAAGCTTTTCGATCGATGGCTTCGGCGAGGCATCGCAATCCTACTTTGGGAAAGATGTGCACCAACTGGATCTGGCTGAGGGTGCGATGCTGGCGGGAATCATTCAGCGGCCTAACTACTTCAACCCCTGGCGCCACGCCGACCGCACCATAGAACGGCGCAATCTAGTGCTTGATTCCATGGTCGAGACCGGTGCTATTACCAAAGATGAAGCCGAGCGCGCCAAAGCTGAATCGCTGCACCTTGCAGGGTCGAGTGTCGACGCCAGCGAAGCTCCCTACTTTGTCGATCTGGTTCACGAACAACTGTTACAGAAGTTGGGCGAACGCGACGTCAACCTCGAAGGGTTGCGCATTTACACCACGCTCGACCCCGACCTGCAGAGAGTAGCCCAAGCAGCGGTGGACTCCACCATTCACGTTGTCGATGAGCAAGTAGACAAGTTACACACGCGGCGCAAGAAGCCTGGCACGAGCAAGACACCTGAGCCTCCGCCGCAACCGTACACTTATCCCCAAGTAGCGCTGGTCGCGCTTAATCCTCATACAGGCCAGGTATTGGCGCTGGTTGGCGGACGCAGTTATGGCACGAGCCAGCTCGATCATGCCGTGGCCAAGCGACCGACCGGCTCTATCTTCAAGCCCTTTGTTTATGCGACCGCATTCAACACTGCGATAGCCGGCACGATTCTTCCCGGCCAGGACAAGCCGTTTTCCGCCGTAACCATGCTCAACGACGAGCAGACCACTTATGACGAAGGCGGCCCGCAAGAGTACACTCCGCGCAATTACAAAGATGAGTACCACGGCGAAGTAACGGCGATCTACGCGCTGGCCCACTCCCTTAACAACGCAACCATCAGTCTGGGAGCGCAGGTCGGTTTCGATAACGTAGCAGCACTGGCTCGCGAGTCCGGCGTCAAGAACGCGCGCGGCACGCCCTCAGTATCACTAGGCGCCTACGACGCAACGCCACTCGACATGGCCGGCGCCTATACGGTGTTTGCAAACGGCGGCGTGTATCTTACCCCTTGGATGCTGGCCAGCGTTCGCACCGCAACGGGCGACGTTATTACCGATACAACTCCGGTTTCGAAGCAGGTGCTGGACCCGCGCGCCGCATATCTGACGACTAACTTGATGGAAGGCGTGATGAATTTCGGTTACGGCTACGAGGTTCGCAGACGCGGATTCATGGCGCCTGCTGCCGGCAAGACCGGTACCAGCCATGATGCATGGTTCGCCGGCTTCACGAGCAACTTGCTATGCATCGTATGGATCGGCAATGACGACTACACCGATGTGAAACTGGCGGGTGCGACCGCCGCAGCGCCCATCTGGGCGGAGTTCATGAAGAAAGCCGTGCTGCTGCCGCAGTACTCTGACACGCACGCCTTCACGCCGCCCGAAGGAATCGAGATCGTCAAGCTCGACAAGGTTACCAATCTACTCAGCGACGAAGCGTGCCCACTCGGCTATGAAGCGGCGTTCCTGCAAGGCGCAGCGCCGACCGATACCTGCGACCACCCGGCCGATCATCGCAACGTACTCCAGAAGATATTCGGATTGGGAAACAAGACCGGAAACTAGCCGACAGTTATCCATGGGGCGCGCCGCCATCCGGCATTGGCTGGCAGCGCGCACACCAAAACGTAATCCGCGCATCGACCCCCTGTAAGCGACTGCAAATCGGTTCGCCGCAACGTCGGCACGGCTCGCCCGCTCGTCCATACGCCCACAAACTCGCCTCAGGATCCATCTCATTTGTGGTGCGCCGCCCATGCACATGGAACGTCGCGAGCGGATTGCTCGAGTCTTCAACCACGTTCGTTCCAAGCTGTTTCCGCGCCGTCCCGATCACCTCTACTACTTGTTCCTCAGACAGCGTTGCTACTTTGCGAAATGGATTCAGCCGGGTCGCAAAACACACTTCAGATTTGTAGACATTCCCCACACCTGCCAGCACGCGCTGATGCAACAACACGTCGCCAAGCTCTTCATCGCCGCATGCAATGAATCGCTGCAACGCTGCTTCAGCATCGAAGTCTGAACTGAGCAGATCGCTCGCAGACCCAGGTATGCGTAGCTCTCGCGCAAGTGATCGCGCCGTGTGAATCTGCGCCACTGGAACACGAAAACCGATCGCATGATATTCGCTTGTCTCGATCACGATCCGCATATTCACGCGCGGCTGCTGCCATCGCTCGCCGGGACGATAAATATGCCAACTGCCATTCATGAGCATGTGCGTGACTAGAGTACCGCCGCCGGAAAAATGAATGAGCACCCACTTGCCGCGCGATTCGACATGCTCGACTGTCTGCCCCGTGAGCGGCGTGTCATCGTTAAAGCGCGCCAGCCATGGAAACGTAGAGTCGAATCGCGTGACTACTCTTCCGCCTAATGCGCGATTCAATGTGCGCGCTGTGCGAAAGATGGTGTCGCCTTCAGGCATCGGCTACTGCAGCTCTCCGGAGCTCAACTCGTGGCCGCCGACAGGCAGCGCAATGCGACGCAGATGCAAACCCAGAGGCCCCGGATGAAAGCCTGCATCCATGAGGAAATGCGCCATAGGATGCGCGGCTACAGGCTGGCCATTGATGGTCGTGATGAGCACGCCCTCGTGACGATTATTCTGCATACGATCTTGTCCTCGCGTGCATAAGAAATGCGCGAGGCTCGATGCGACTTGCGAACGTTCCGGCTCCTCGGCAGGCAAAAAGATCAGCACGTTCGGATTGTTGCGGCGCAGCCACGCGACCAATTGACCATTGCGCAAAATCACCTCGGCATAAGCGCCGCGCGTCAATACTCTCGGCGCAGATTCGGAGTCTTCTTGAGCCACCGGCAACTCCGGCCACGGCAAAACCGAACCGTAGGGATTGGCCGGATCGGCCGCGGCCAGTTGCACGAACTCGGGCTTCTCGGCATCGGGTGCCGCGCGCAGTTGACGAAGCAGATCAACCGCCGCAGGCAGCGCAAATTGCGTCGCGCCCAGTCCCGCCACAAAGTACCCGCGACGAATGCGTCCGCTCTCTTCAAGCGCCTTGAGCACGTCATACACGGCCGAAAATCCGCCCGGCACATTCTCAGCCCCCACCGCCTCGCGCATCAGCACGCCATAGCGATTGAGCAACTGCATCGCGAGAGCATGGCTGGCCTCGGTTGCGCTTGGCAAGTCTTTTGCGGCCTGGGTCGCACGGACCGGCAACAACGACCAACGTCCCTGCGCGACCGGCGGCGTGGTGCGGCGCGAACGAAAAACGGCGCCGGTCTGCTGACGCCGGTTGGAGCGCGCGGTCTCAGGCTTGGTGATGTAAGCGCGCAGTGCGTGCAGCGAATCATTGGTGACCAATCCGCGCCACACCAGACTCCACAACGCGTCGATCGATTCGCCCGGATAACCGCCGCCCGCAGTCTGATGCAGCGGATCAAAGAAGCTCGCGCCCGTTGACTCGAGCACCGCCAGCAACTTTTCTTCGCGCTCGGTAAGAGGCTCCGCGTTGGGCCTATGTTGAGCCAGCAATGGCAGCTTGTCAGAGAGAAAAAGAGCGACACGGCCATCGCGCTCGCCCATCGGCTCAATGCCCGCCCACGCCACTTCGCCAGCCGCAATCAGCGTGTCGAGCCCGGCTGGATCGTAGCCCGCAATGCGCGCCGGCAAAATCGCAGTCTCGAGCAGCGAAGCCGGCAAGGGAGCTCCCTGCAAGCTTTCGACGGCGTCAAGCAACGCGTCCAGGCGAGCTGCTCCGGTGCGACGGGGAACGAGCAAACCTTGCCAGTGAGCGAGGAATCGCGCCAGCGTGTGCTGCTCTACCGGCTCCACTTCGCGGCGAAGCCGGGCAAGGGATTTGCGACGAATCTGGCGCAAAATCTCCGCGTCGCACCATTCGCGATGCAGACCTCCGGGGCGGAATCCACCCTCAAGCATGCGACCTTCCTGCGCCAATTGATGCAGCACTTTTTCGACAACCGTTACATCGAGAGCGAATCTGTCGGCCGGATCGCGCAGAGTAAACGGGCCATGCGTCCGCGCGTAACGACGCACCAGTTCAAGCACCGGTTGCGCCACCGGTTCAAGTAGTGAGCCGGCCAGCCCCGGCGGCAACGGAACTCCCAACGCATCCCGATAGCGCGCGGCATCCTCGGCGGCAATCAGGCGGCGCTCTCCTGCAATGCGGAGTTCGAGAAGCCGGCGAGCGCGCACCAGGCGATCAACCTGCTGCATCAGCTCCGGCGTAGCGATCCGGCGCACCAGTTCCTCGCGAGAAAGGTCGCCAAGCTTGAGGCACAGATCGTGGATGCCGTCGGCAGAGCGGGCGCGATAATTCTCGGCGAGGCACTGTGCCGTCTCTTCTACTTCGGCGATCACATCGGCATCGAGCAGCTCGCGCAAGTCGGCCTCGCCCAGCAGTTCGCGCAACTGATCCTGATCGATGGTCAGGGCCTGGGCGCGGCGTTCGGCCAGAGGAGCGTCGCCGCCATAGACATAATTTGCTACATAGCTGAACAACAGCGAGGCCGCAAACGGAGAAGGCTTGCGCGTCTCCACCACGTGCACGCGGAGTTGACGCTGTTCGATGCTCCTCAGCACCTCAAGCAGCGCCGGCATGTCGAAGACGTCGCGCAGGCATTCACGATAGGCCTCAAGCAGCAGCGGAAAAGAGGGGTAGCGGGAGGCGACGCTTAACAAGTCATAAGCCCGCTTACGCAACTGCCACAGCGGCGAACGGGCGTCGGCGCGTCGGCGTGGCAGCAGCAAGGCACGGCCCGCAGCCTCGCGAAAACGGCCGGCGAACAGCGCAGTCGAACCTAATTGACGCAGAACCAGGGCCATGGCCTCCGCCGATTCAACGAGAAACCAGTCTGGATCGGGCGGTGTGTCGGTGTCAGGAAAGCGGAGTACGAACCCATCGTCTCCCCACAGCGCCTCGACCTCGGGGCCACCGGCGGCGCGGATGCGGGCAGTCACTGCCATCGCCCACGGAATATGGATGCGGCTGCCGAAGGGAGTAAGTACACACACGCGCCAGTCGCCCAGCTCGTCGCGGCAGCGCTCGATGACGATGGTACGGTCGTCCGGCACGGCGCCGGCGGCCGCGTCTTGATCGGCGAGAAATTGCAACAGGTTCTCGGCAGCTCCGGGGTCGAGATCGTGATCCGCCACCAGGCGGGTCAGGGCTGCCGCTTTCGGAATGGCTCGCAGCTCTCGAACAAGTGCGCCGATGCGGCGGCCAAATTCGAGCGGCCGACCCGGTCCGTCCCCTTTCCAGAACGGCATCTTTCCAGGCTCGCCGGGGGCCGGTTCGACCAGCACCCGGTCAAATGTGATGTCGACAATCCGCCAGGTCGATGCGCCTAAGATGAAGGTTTCATTGGGGTGGGACTCGAACACCATCTCCTCGTCGAGTTCGCCGACACGTACGGATTTGCCTTCGCTGTGGGCTAGGAAGACTCCGTAAAGCCCGCGGTCGGGAATTGTGCCTGCATTAAGAATGGCAAGCCGGGCGGCGCCATCGCGGGCGGTCACCACGTTGCGGACGCGGTCCCAGGTTAGTCGGGGGCGCAATTCGGCGAATTCGTCTGAAGGATAGCGCCCGCTGAGCAGGTCTAAAACGCCGTCGAAGGCAGAGCGCGTTAGACCGCCAAACGGGGCCGCGCTGCGCACTAGATCATAAAGCAAGTCGACGGAGACTTCCGGTTTAAAATCAGTGGTTTGCTCGTCGGAATATGAAGGAGATTGGCGGAGTTCCAACGGATTAAGAAGCGCCTTTGATGTCGCGTTGCGGAGCTTTTTCGGTTTGCTGAGCGGCGGAATCCACGCCGGCGGGTGCGCGACGATGGCGACAAGTTGCTGTGCCAGTACATCTAGCGGATTGCGCGGAAAACGAGTGGCTTCGATGCGGCCTTCGTGCATAGCGCGCGTGACGGCGGCGCATGCCACCAGGTCTGCTCGGTATTTCGGAAAAAGAATTCCTTCGCTAACGGCGTTGACGTGGTGGCCGGCACGACCAATCCGCTGCATGCCACTGGCGACAGATGGGGGTGCTTCGATCTGTATGACCAAGTCTACGGCGCCCATGTCGATGCCGAGTTCGAGGGTCGATGTCGCGCAAAGTGCTTTGATTTGACCGGCTTTGAGTTGCTCCTCAATGATCGACCGCTGCCCCGCGGCAAGGGAGCCATGGTGGGCGCGGGCGATCGGTTCACCGGCAAGATCGTTCAGTGCTCCGGCCAGACGTTCGGCAACTTGACGGCTGTTTACGAACAGAATTGTCGAGTTTCGCTCACGAATCAGCTCCAAAAGCCGGGGATGAATGGCATTCCAGATCGAGACGCGGCGGGGCATTTGGGAGGCCGGCCCGCTGGGAATCTCTTCGACTGTGTTGAGGCGCGCCATGTCTTCAACCGGAACCTCAATGCGGAGCTTTAACTGCTTGAGAGCACTGGCGTTAACGATGGTTACCGGACGATATACGAGGGGCGTTAGATCGGGCGCATTGGAAGACCAGGAACCAACCGCCAATTCATGTGAATCCTCTGTGGAAATCGCGGCTTTATCGCGTAACTCCCGGCTGAGATCTTCTTGCAAGGAACCGCTGTAACCGTCTGAAATTAAATGGCTTCCATTTTCCGATTCTTTCGAGGCAAAGACTGATCCATGGATGTCGACTCCGCCCAGGAAACGGGCCACTTCTTCGAGAGGCCGCTGCGTTGCGGAGAGGCCGATTCGCTGGATTGGCTTCTTGCCTAGAGCCTCAAGTCGTTCAAGGGAAAGAGCAAGATGGGCGCCGCGCTTAGTGGGAACGAGCGCGTGAATCTCGTCGATGATAACCGTGTCGACGGTGCGCAGGGACTCAGCCGCTTGCGAGGTGAGCATCAGGTACAGCGACTCGGGCGTGGTGATCAGGATGTCGGCGGGATGGCGGAGAAAGCGGGCGCGCTCCTTCTGAGGCGTGTCGCCTGTGCGGACGCTGATGGTGGGCTCGTGGAACTGTATGCCACGGCGGCGGGCCATGTTGGCGATGCCTGCAAGCGGAGACCGCAGATTGCGTTCAACGTCGACCGCAAGTGCTTTAAGCGGAGATATATAGACGACGCGGCAGCCCTCGGTCGGCGCGCTCGGAGAACGATGGAGCATGAGGCGGTCGAGGCACCAGAGAAAGGCTGTCAGGGTCTTGCCGGTGCCCGTCGGAGCAAGAATGAGCGCGCTCTCACCGCGGGCGATGACCGGCCAGCCCAAGGTCTGCGGGGCGGTCGGCGCATCGAAGACTTCCTTGAACCATTCGGCCGTAACTGGATGAAAACACGCGAATGGGTCGGTGTCGACCGCCTCATTTTTCAAGTCCGGGTTGGTTGGGCGCGCGGCCATGTGCTCTTCAGCATACCGCGAAATTCGGCGAAGAGGAAGCGAAGAAGCTATTCGTCGTAGTGAAGGAGACTGAAGACGTCGTACTCTGGAAAGCGGTCGCGGCCCTTGAGGAAATCGAGCTCAATGGCGAAAGCAAGACCTGCGATTTCGCCGCCTAACTGCTTGACTAGCTTGATAGTTGCCTCCATTGTGCCGCCGGTGGCGAGGAGGTCATCGACGAGCACGACGCGCTGGCCGGGGGCGATGGCGTCTAAGTGTATTTCTAATGAGTCAGATCCGTACTCGAGGTCGTAGGTGACGCGGGCGACGGGGGCGGGGAGTTTGCGCGGTTTGCGTACCGGAACGAAGCCGGCGTTGAGCCGATAAGCCAAGGCCGGACCGAAGATAAACCCTCTGGCCTCAATGCCTAAGACGAGGTCGATTTTATGGGTGAGGTAGTGCGCGGCGAGGGCGTCGATGAGCTTGGCGAAGCCGGTTTTGTCCTTTAAAAGGGTGGTTATGTCATAGAAAAGAATGCCCGGTTTGGGAAAGTCGGGTACGGTGCGGACGAGCGCCTTGAGGGCCTCAATATCTACTGGCTTTTGGATTTCGGGCATATCAGCGATTATAAGGCAGCGATTCGGGACGAAAGTGTGACGGAAGACGGTCGAAAAGCCTCGATTTCGAGCGGAAAAATGGGCTCTTTTTTGCGAAAATCGAGGATTTTGAAAGCTTTTTCTTGCGCTTTTCGAGAACTTTACCAGGCGCCTTCGATGCGGAAGGCGTCGAGACCAACGGCTTCATGCTCGTCGAGGTAGTGCTCGATGAGCTGGTCGACACGGCTGCCGCGCGGGCCTCGGCGGAGGCTAGTGCGGAGTTCGGAGAGATCTTCGACGGGGCCGGAGGCGAGCACTTCAACCTCGCCGTCTTCGGTGTTGCGCACCCAGCCGCGGAGATCGAGTTCGCTGGCTTCGCGATGAACGAACCAGCGGAAGCCGACGCCTTGGACCCGACCACGAATTAGGAAATGAAGAACCATCGACAAGAGCCAGTTTTGCAGATGCGGATTGTTGCGCGCAAGCTGCTTGACCGGCTGCAGTCCGAAATCTCAGCTTCGTGTGGGTACTTACTTTAAACGCGCCAGGACATTCTCCGTGGTGTCTACTTCGCCGAGGCGAGGAAAGATTTTTTCGACGCTGTAAGTGTGGGCTTCAGGGCTGCGATCGGTCATGGCGTCAGCGACCAGCACGACGTTGTAGCCGTAGTCGTAGGCGCAACGGGCGGCGGCCTCGACGCCGACGCTGGTGGAGATGCCGGCGAAGAAGAGCTGGGTTACCCCTTGCTGCTGAAGGTAGTCATGGAGCGAGGTGCCGATGAAGGCTCCCACGCGCTGCTTGGTGACGAGGTAGTCAGTGGGCTGCCGATCGAGTTCGGGGACCAGGTCGGTCCAATCGGGCGGGAAGGCGTGTCCGGCGAAAGAGACTTCGGTGCGGCCGGGAGCGCGGCCGGAGACGTTGACCAGGACGACGGGGAGTCCGCGCTCGCGGAAGGCACGGGCGAGTTGGGCGGCACGGGCGACGATTTCGCCTGCGGACGGGGCTAGTCCGACGATGCCTTTTTGAAGATCGATGACGATGAGGGCGGCATGGGAATCGAGCTGCGTGAGAGGCATGGATTTTCCTTTTGGATTGGTTGATGTGATTGAGGTCAGTGTGATCCCACTCGTTGACAAGAACAAGACCGGAAGTAGCAAAAGCCCGCGGGTTGACAGCAAGCCTTTGTCGTCTCCCACCCATCGAGCAAAGAAAGCTCGATGGGTGGGGCACCCGGCTGATGTGTTGAGCCCAAAATTCGCCGAAGAACAAAAGCGGATTCTTCGCTCACCACCCCCGAACTGAAAACGTTCGGGGCCCCGTTCTCTCAGAATGACAGCTGAATGGATGACAGCCGAATGAATGGCAGCCGGTTCTATTTTGCGTATTTCAAACTCAGAACATTGACAGTCACTGGGCGTGTTTTTTTTGAAAGCCGATGCTGGACGGGATGGCGATGGCAGCGATACCGATGAAGAAAATGATGAGAGCGAGCTGATCTCCGCTGGAGACTTTGCCGGAGCGAAACAGGATGTAGGCGAGGAACATATTCAACAGCGACCAAAGAACGTTGACGGTTGGCGAGGAGAGTCCTTTGCCGGGAGGTTTGGCGAAGGGCGTGGGAAAACGGTCGCCGCAGATTCCCTTGACGAAATGGGGTACGGCATTGGTGGCGAACATGGCGGAGAAAAAACACGCGACGTAGTTGGACCAGTTCACTTGTGATGTCCTTTCTGGTGAGTTGTGACGAGACTTAAGTTGCGAGTTCGCGCGGAGTGGAAATCAAGGATGGGCCGGGCGCGGGCAGTACACCCATTTGGATATAAATCTGGCGCATGGCGGCGTTGAGTTTAGACAGGTGAGTGGTGAACCAGAGGGCGCCGAATACGCAGAAGGCGCCGGTGACCATGACGGTGTGAGGCGCGCCGATGCGGTGGGCGAGGACGCCGGCGAGGAGGCAGCCGAAGGGGGCTGCGCCGAAAAAGGCCATGGTGTAATAGCTCATGACGCGGGCGCGTTTGTCGTCGGTGACGATGGACTGGACGATGGTATTGCATGCGGAGGCGCATTGCATGAGTCCGAAGCCGACGAAAACCATGAGCAGGAGCGACAGCCACAACCAGTGGGACAGGCCGAAGAGTATGAGAGAAACGCCGAGCGTGGCCGCTGCTATTTGAACCATGCGCGTGAGGCCGACGACCGACTTGCGCAAGGCGAGGGACAGGGCCGAAACGAGCGCGCCCACGCCTGAAGCACCGGTGAGCCATCCGAGAGTTTCAGCGCCGCCATGGAGGATTTGCGCGGCGAATATGGGCAGGATTACTGAGTAGGAGTAGCCCATGAGGCTGAGGAGCGCGAACAGCAGGAGGATGGTGCGAAGGGGGAAAAATGTGCGGACGTAATCCCAGCCTTCGCGCATTTCTTCAAACATCGTGGCCCGTCGGCGATTGGTGGAGACAAGGGCGGGGGGCGGGATGCGCATCAATAAGAGCGACGCGATGACGGCGAAGTAACTAACACCGTCGATGAGGAAGCATGCGCCTTCGCCGAAGGCCGCAACGATCAGGCCGGCGATGGCGGGACCGATCAAGCGTGCGCCGTTGGCGAGAGATGAATTGATAGCGATGGCATTGCTGAGATCGTTGCGGTCGTCGACCATGTGGGCGAGGAAGGCCTGTCGGCCGGGCATATCGAAGGCGTTGACGATGCCTTGCAGCGTGGTGAGCGCGATGATTTCCCAAAGGTTGATGACGTGAGTGAGGGTGAGAGCGGCCAGGGCCAACGACTGAATGGAAGCCGCGGCCTGGGTTGCAACGAGCAGTTTGCGACGGTTGAGACGCTCGACCCAGACGCCGGCAAAGGGGCCGAGGAGAAATGAAACAATCTGTCCGGAAAAACTGACGACGCCGAGGAGCAGCGCGGAATGGGTGAGATGGTAGACGAGCCAGGTAGTGGCCAGGCGCGTCATCCATGTACCGATCATGGAGGTGCCTTGACCGAAGAAGAAGAGCTTGAAGTTGCGGTGGCGCAGCGCTCGCCAGGCATGGGAGAAGTCGCGCAGCTTGGACGGGGTGCTCATAAATTAACCAGGCGCTTGAGGATCTGGCCGGCGGCGAAGAGTGTGGCTTGATCGTGCTTGTCGAGTTGGGCGATGGCGTTTGACAGCCACGCATATTTGGCTTCCCTGGTACTGGTGCGAATGGCTGCGCCTTTGCTGGTGAGCTGGATGTTGAATTGGCGGCCATCGGTGGGGTGCGGCTTGCGCTCGACCAGGCCTCGCTCTTCAAGGGCGGCGATGGTGGCGCCCATGGACTGCGGCTTTACGCTTTCGGCGTGGGCGAGTTCGGCAGTGGTGGCGGGGCCCTCGTGCTCGAGGCGCGACAGCACCAGGTTCTCGCTCAGCGAGATTTCATGAGAGGAGGCGGCGGCACGCACGCGGCGCAACAACAAGCCGACGGAACGGATGAACTCGTGGACATCGGATTCACGCATCTTTTGCGACATGAGTCAAGGATACGCGAAAGGAAGGTAACCTTGCAAGTTTGCCTTCTAATTTTAGGATTAAAGCTGAGAACCCATGATCGAGGGTGAGCTTTTGTGGTCTCCCATCCATCGGACAAAGAATGTCCGATGGATGGGGCACCCACTGGATTATGTTGGGCGTAAACCTGCGAAATTCGGTGGGGTTGGAAGTTTGCCTTGCAAGTTTGGCTGGCAATCATTTGATTAATTCGGCGGCGCGGAGGGCGAGGCCGTGAGCGACGGAGGTGAATTCGTTGCCGCCGCTGATGCGGTCGTGGCCGAAGCGACTGGAGAAGATGCGGCGGACGGCGGGGACGAAGGAACTGCCGCCGGTGAGATAGACGCGGTCAACTTGAGAGGGCTGAATGCCGGAGATGGTTAGAAGTTGTTCGACGCAACGCTCGATTGAATGCAGGTCGTCTGCAATCCATGATTCAAAGTCGGCGCGGGTGACGGGGATATGCAGGTCCATGCTGCCATCGCGAAAGTGGAATTCGGCAGATTGATTTTGCGACAATTCGAATTTGACTTTTTGGACCGCTTGATGGAGTTGGTAGCCGAGGTCTTCATCGATGAGGGTGATGAGGGCTTCAATTTTCTCGGGCTCAACGGCGCGGAGGTAGGCGCTTTTCAGAATTTCACGAACGTTGTTGGTGCGCAGGAAGGAGAGATAGTGCCAGCGTTCGAGGTTGGCGTAGATCCAGGCGGGGACGGCGGGGAGCAGCTTGTTGAGGGAGCGAGCTTCGGAGTTTGATCCGAGCGCGGGGGAGACGAGTTTGCGGACGAGGCGAGCGTCGAACGCATCGCCGGCGAGGCCGACGCCGCTGTTGCCGAGAAGGTCGCCGGAGGTGCGGCCGCGTTGACGAACTTGAGGGCCTACGCGAAGGAGCGAGAAGTCACTGGTGCCGCCGCCGAAGTCGCCGATGAGGATGAGTTCGTCGCGATCGAGGGTGGATTCATGGGCGTAGGCAGCGGCGACGGGCTCGAATTCAAAATCGACATGCTCGAAGCCGGCGATGGTAAAAGCTTCGCGAAGACGCGAGACGGCGAACTCATCGTCGTCTTGATTGTCGGCGCCGACGAAGCGCACGGGACGGCCGATGACGGCGGTGTGAATAGGTTGGCCGAACTGCTCTTCAGCGGCTTTGCGCAGGTCTTTGAGCATGCGGGCGATGAGATCTTCAAGCTTGTGGCGGCGGCCGAAGATCTCAGTACCGGTGAGGGTGCGGCTGGTGAGATGGGACTTGAGCGACTGGACGAGACGGCCTTTTTCGTCGGCCTGGAGATAGCGCTCGATGGCGTGGGGGCCGGTGAGGGAGTGGATGCGGCGGGCTGTGCCTGCGGATTTCGATTGTTCAAAATAGAGGACGGAGCGGAAAGATGGCGTTTGAATCGCGCCGAACGGGAAGGAGACGAATTGCACCGGGCCGTGGGCGGACACAACCGCGACGGAGCTATTGGTGGTTCCAAAGTCGATGCCGACCGCGGCAGTCGGATTTTGAAGATTCTTCATTGAACCTATTATTTCGTAGTGGCCTGATGCAACTGCACTGGCGGTGGGACGGCGAGGGAGTGAAGGCTTCCGTGAGAATGATTCAGATTCCCGGTAAAGGCGGAGGAGGGAGCCTGACTGAGCACTTTAGTACAGAACGAAAAGCAACCCTTTTGGTATTTTCTGCATAATGCGTTTCCGTCCTGAACCGGGCCGCCACAGCCGGGAAGACTGCAGACTTTTCGAGGCACACAAAAATGACAGCGTTTGTTCGACGGCAGAACCCCAATTCGACCACCGATTCAATCTGTACCAGGTGTTACATGACCGTCGCGCGCGCAGACAGCGAGCTGGAACTGGCTTATCCGGAAGAACGCCATGTTTGCGACCCGTATGGTGAATTCAACATAGGTCGATTGAATGCTTCGAACTGTGCGACTGCTGGCGACGCAAGCATCTAGGAGCGGATTCATCAGCCATCGGTGTCAACTCGGTGCATCGTGGGACGTGCCTTGTTGCTGTCCCGTATCGACTCAACCGGCGGACTACCATTTATAGACCGGCTGTAAAAGGGCGTCGCAATGCGCCTGTCGCCGGCCTGACGACGGACAGTTTATTTGGGTGGCCGGCGCGCTACACTTGCATCATTATGGTCTTTGTTCTGGATAACTACGATTCTTTCACTTACAACCTTGTGCAGTACCTCGGCGAATTGGGGACGAAGATCGAGGTGCGTCGCAACGACGAGCTGACGGTGGAAGAAGTGGAAGCGCTGAAGCCGGAGCGGATTCTGCTTTCGCCGGGGCCGTGTACGCCGGGCGAGGCGGGGATACTTGTCGAGCTGATCAGGCACATGGCGGGCAAGGTGCCGATACTGGGCGTGTGCCTGGGACACCAGGCGATTGGCGAGGCGTTTGGCGGGCAGGTGGTGCGGGCGCATCACTTGATGCATGGCAAGACGAGCCCGGTGGAGCACGACGGGAAGGGCGTGTTTACAGGGCTTCCGACGCCGTTGACGTGTACGCGGTATCATTCGCTGATTGTGGCGGAGGAGAGTTTGCCGAGTGAACTGATGGTGACGGCGAGGACCCAAGAGCAGGACGGGACCGGACACGACGAGAGCGTCATTATGGGGTTGCGGCATCGGAGTTTGCCGATTGAGGGAGTGCAGTTTCATCCGGAGAGCGTGCTGACTGAGGGCGGGCGACAGATGATTCGCAATTTTATGGAAATGTAGTTGTGGTCTTGGTGAAGAAAATGGGGAACGTTGGAAGTGGAGTTGGGCGCGGGGTGCTGGGGTTGGCTGCGTTGCTGGGCGGCGGATGGGCGATGGCGCAGAGCGCGACGCCTGCGGCTACGCTGCCTAATGGTAAGTCTCCGCTTGCAATTGTGCCGATCGAGGCCGCGAACCGCGACCAGGCCAAGGTGAGCGGGGCTCTGCAGGTGACGAACGGAACGGCATTCATCTTAACGAGCGGGACGGTGACGTCGGGCGCGGCGACGACCAATGTGGTGCTGCCTCGGCGGGGAGTGCTGCGGGTGTGCGCTGGGTCGACGGTGAGTTTGGCGGCGGATTCAAGCGTGCCGGAGGATCAATCGCCGGGCTTGATGATGGCGATGGATCATGGGGCGATTGAGGCGAGTTTTGCGATTGGGCGCAACTCGGACATTGTGGTGACGCCGGATTTTCGTATTGTGATTGGCGGGCCGGGCGCGTCGGAGTTGAAGGTGCGACTGGGCGAGCATGGGGATACGTGCGTCGATAATGCGGGGGCGAATGCGCCGTATGTGCTGGTGAGCAGCGTGTTCGATGGGGGCGCGTACCGGGTGATGCCGGGGCAGAGGGTGATGTTCCAGCATGGGAGCCTGCGCGAGGTTGTGGATCAGGAGAAGGAGCCGTGCGGATGCCCTGCGCCGCGTAAGCCGGATAGCAATGAATTTCCGATGGATGAGAGCGCGGGGTTGACGTTGAAGAAGCCGGATGTGGTGGGTCCGCCGGTGATCACCGAGCACGCGGGAGCGCCGCAGGTGAGTGCGCCACTGGTGTATGCGCCTCCGGCTCAGACGGAGAATGCGGCGGGGGCGAGTGCGGCGCAGGTTGCTCCGCAGGCTTCGGCTGTTCAGACTGCTGCGCCGGAACCGCCGAAGAAGGAAAAAAAGCCGGGATTTTTTAGACGGGCGGGACGGTTCTTCAAGAAGATTTTTGGGGCGGATTGAGGAGAGCGAAGAATTCGCAGGTTCGCACGTTGGCTTCTCCGTTCCCTGGTCTCAAAATCGAGACCAGGGGCACCCGGCTTAGAGAGCTTGGTGACGCTGCTTTTCTTTGTCGACGATGAGCTTTTGTGGCATCCCACCCATCGAGCAAAAAACGCTCGATGGATGGGGCACAGAGTTCATGCTCAGGGAGTCGGAGGAAATTAGAGTTCGCGGGCGCGTTCGACGGCGCGGATGACGGCTTGGGCCTTGTTGAGGGACTCCTGATACTCGAGCTCGGGAACGGAGTCGGCGACGATGCCGGCGCCGGCCTGGATGTAGCCTTTGCCGTCTTTCGCGAGTAGAGAGCGGATGGCGATGCAGGAGTCGAGATTGCCGGAAAAGTCGGCGTAGAGGACTGCTCCGCCGTAGGTGCCGCGACGGGTTGGCTCGAGCTCTTCGATGATTTCCATGGCGCGGACTTTGGGCGCGCCGGAGAGTGTGCCGGCGGGAAAACAGGCACGCAATGCATCGACGGCGGTCAGTTCGGGCTTGAGGCGGCCCTCGATGGTGCTGACCAGATGCATGACGTGGGAGTAGCGTTCGACGAACATGAGGCGATCGACTTTGACGCTGCCGAATTCGCTGACACGGCCCACATCGTTGCGACCGAGATCGACCAGCATGACGTGTTCGGCGCGCTCTTTTTCGTCGTGAAGCATTTCGTCGGCGAGAGCTTGGTCGTCTTTATCATTGGCTCCGCGCGGGCGGGTTCCGGCGATGGGGCGGTATTCGACGCGGCCTTGATGAACACGGACGAGGAGTTCGGGCGAGGAGCCGGCCAGTTCTACGACGTCGGATCGTTTGGATTTTTGGGGCGAGTTTTTGGCTGCGCTGGCGCCCAGGGGTCCGTTGGGCGAGAACTTCAAGAAATACATATAAGGACTGGGGTTGACGGTGCGCAGGGCGCGATAGACCTGAAAGGTGTCGACGCCGGGCTCGACATCGAAGCGCTGGGAGAGGACGGTCTGGAAAACGTCGCCGGCAGCGATGTATTCCTTGGTGCGGGCTACGGCCGAGAGAAAGCTGCGCTTGCTGGTGCGGTGAGCGACCTTGAGCTTGCCGGTGGACTTTGACGCGCGGAGCTTGGGCAGCGGCTCGGCGAGGCGCTTTTCGAGCTTGGCGAGTCGTTTGACGGCGGTGGCGTAGGCCTTGTCGGGAAGGTCGAGGGTGACATCGGCCGTGACGACCAGCCAGATTTGCTTGCGGACGTGGTCGAAGGCCAGAACCTCATCGAAGAAAAGCAGGCAGGCGTCGGGAATATTGAGTTCATCGATCGCGAGATCGGGGATACGTTCGATTTGGCGCACGGCGTCATAGGAGAAGAAGCCGACGGCGCCGGCAGTGAACGGAGGCAGGCCGGGGAGGCGCGCGGGCTTGTGTCCGCCGAGGGCTTGATGGAGCGTGGCGAAGACGTCGCCCTCGATATGGATAGTGCGCTTGCCTTCGGTGATGGAGATTTTGCGGCCGCGAGCGACGATGCGCTTGTAGGGTGAGAGGCCGATGAAGGTGTAGCGACCGACTTGTTCGCCGCCTTCGACTGACTCCAGGAGGAAACATTCGGGCTGTTGCCAGGCTGCGCGCAGAAAGGCGGAAACGGGGGTTTCGAGGTCTGCGGTGAGGGTGCGGCAGACGGGCACGAGGGTGTGTTCCTTGGCCAAGGCCACGAATTCCTTGCGACTGGGTTGGATAAGCAAATCGGCAGCTTTCACAGGGTCAAGTGTAGCAAGGGAACCGAGTGAAGGGAGTGGACCGAGTGAAGGGCGTGAACCGAGTGAAGGGAGTGAAGGAAATGAAGAGAGTGAAAGCGCCTTCACTTTATTCACTCTTGTCACTTCCTTCACTGCACTTTCCTCACTGCCCTTTCTTCACTTCTTCACTTTATTCACTTTATTCACACCTTCACTCCTTTCACTTCTCTAGCATTCGTGCAGCTTGAGCCCGGAGTTGGCGAGTCGTTTGCATCTAATTCCGATAGATTCTTGCAGAACCATTACGGGATAACCTAAAAGGGGGTTGGAAACTAAGGTTCCTATAACCTTGACTGGGGTACTTGGCGGGGCTAGACTCACTGGGGTTTGGGCTAATTGGGATTGGTCAGGGGACCCAAACGCCGGTCATGGTTGAAACAGGCTGACGGCCGGAAGTGGCTGTGCTCCGTGAAAGCGGAAGAAACCCTGTCGCGTCTATAGGATGGACCCGTTCCCCGGGACCTTGGACGTGACCAGGCGAACTCGAATTGGAGATATGTATGGCGGTATTAAGCTCGACCGTGACTTTGGATCAAGAGATCAATCCCTGGGAGGCGCAGAGTGCACGGTTTGAATTTGCAGCGCGGAAACTTAACTTAGATCCGGGATTGTGGAGGGTTTTGAGCTCCCCTTCCCGCGAAATCATCGTTCACTTTCCCGTAATGATGGACGATGGGCACATCGAGATGTTCACCGGATTTCGAGTGCAGCATTCGCAGGCACGCGGGCCGGCCAAGGGCGGCATCCGCTATACGCCGGAGGTGACGCTGGACGAAGTGCGCGCCCTGGCGAGCTGGATGACGTGGAAGTGCGCGGTCGTGAATATTCCCTTTGGCGGGGCCAAGGGCGGAGTGATCTGCGACCCGAAAAAGATGAGCCTGGGCGAACTGGAACGCATGACGCGCCGGTATACGTCAGAGATTATCGACTTTATCGGGCCGGAAAAAGACGTGCCGGCTCCCGATGTGAATACCAATGAGCAGACGATGGCATGGATCATGGACACGTATTCCATGCACATGCGGCAGACGGTGACGAGCGTGGTGACGGGCAAGCCGCTGACCATTGGCGGATCGCGCGGACGGCTGGAGGCAACGGGACGAGGCGTGATGGTGGTGTGCGACGAGAGTCTGCGCTACTTGAATATGCCGATCGACGGCTGCCGGGTGATTATCCAAGGATTTGGCAACGTGGGCTCGAATGCGGCGCGGTTGATGATGGAGCATGGGTACAAAATAGTCGGCATCGCGGAGAAGGATGGCGGGCTGTTTAATCCCAACGGTATCGACATTCATCAGTTGGAGGAGTTCAAGAATCGCAATGGTACGACGCTGGGATTTCGCGGGGCCGAGGCTATGCCCAGCGAAGAGCTGATTGTTTCGGAATGCGAAATTTTGATTCCGGCGGCGACGGAGAACGTGATCACCAGCCGCAATGCAGAGCGGATCAAAGCGCGCATCGTGGTGGAGGGCGCGAACGGACCGACGACCGCGGTGGCCGATGAGATATTGGCCGACAAGCGAATTTTTGTAGTGCCGGATATCCTTGCGAACGCGGGCGGCGTGACGGCGAGCTACTTCGAGTGGGTGCAGGATCGGCAGGGGTATTTCTGGAAGGAAGCGATTGTCAATGAGCAGTTAGAGACGATCCTTCGCGACAGCTTCGACGACGTGGTGCGTTATGCGGAGGCGCATAACGTGAATAATCGGATTGCGGCTTATATGCTGGCGATTGACCGCGTGGCGTTCACGATCAAGCAGCGAGGGATTTACGCCTGAGGTTGAGTTGGGAGATGAATGAAAATGGAGGGCTGACCGAATGTGGTCGGCCCTTTGTTTTTGGTTCTAGAAAGAAACAAGTCTTTCCTTGGAATATTCCTCCCCGGTCCTCAAAAGCGAGGGACCGGGGGCACCCAGTTTCATCTCCTGTGGGTCGGTAACACCGGTGGGGGACTGATAAGAAACAAGAATGGAAGAGGAAGTGACCCGGCGGTCGACGAAAAGCCTTTGTGGTCTCCCATCCATCGAGCAAAAAACGCACGATGGATGGGGCACTCGGCCATTTTTGAGAATTGGGTGGGAACACTTCCAGGAGTGGTTGCGGGACTGCAGGGGCTATGCTAGGTTGATATAGGACCAAATGAGTCGCAATTGAAGGTTGCAGCCAAATCTGGTCCCTGCGAGACGTGTAACTTGCCTGCGTCGTGCACCCCGGCGCGCCCAAATATTGGGAATGGCAATCGGTAAAGAAGCGGCGGCCCTGGCGGTAGACTTTTGGCGAAGCGCCACCAGGACCGCTCAACCGGCAACTTGTGAGCTGACGGTTCCTCCAGCATAGCGGAACCTCGGCCACGACACCAGAGAGGGATTTTCGATGGCCTGGCCAGTGCCCTGTTCGATCAGGGGCGTTCAAAGTTGTGCGCTCCGAAAAACTCCGGGGAGCGATGTTTCCGCTCACTTCAACTTCAAACTGATTTGGCTTTTTGCATTTGCGTGGCTGGCGCTGCCGACCACGGTGAAAGCGCAGGAGCCGCCTTACTTCGTCACTTATTCGCAAGTGCTCGAGGAGCCGGGCAACCTCGAAGTCGCACTGAAAGGTTTGACGGCGGCGCCCAAAGATGCGAACGGCTTTTTCAGTCCGACGATGGAATTTGAATATGGCGCGACGGCATGGTGGACGACCGAGGTCTACGTGCAGGGGCAGGCTACCGAAAATGATTCGACGATTTTCACGGGATTTCGTTGGGAGAATCGGTTTCGCGTGCTGCCGAGCGAGCATTGGATCAACCCGGTGCTCTATCTAGAGTACGAAGATACCAGCGCGGACAAGAGCATTCTTGAGGTGGTTGGGCATGACGGCATCTCGGATCTGCGCGTGAGCAATGCTGCAGGGCACCCTGAGGTGGAGCGGGAGCTCGAAGGCAAGCTAATCCTCTCAAGCAACTTCAAAGGATGGAATGTCTCGGAGAATTTCATCGCCGAAAAGAATATCAAGAACGAACCATGGGAGTTTGGTTATTCGATTGGTGCGAGCCGACCGCTGACACTGGTTGCGCGAGCGAAGAACTGCACGTTCTGCCGACAGAATTTTGCAGCTGGCGCTGAGGTCTATGGCGGTCTCGCTACTTCGCACGACTTCGGTGTTGAGGGCACTTCGCACTATGCGGGACCGACGGTCAACTTCACTTTGCCGCGCGGACCGACGTTGGGATTTTCGCCGCAGTTTGGGCTCAATGACAACAGTGTCGGGGTGCTTTGGCGGTTCAAGGTCTCGTATGAGATCCAGCAGTTTCGCGATCTGTTTCGCGGAAGGGGGTCGCGATGAAGAAGACGTGGATTGCAGTTTTTGTATTGGTGGTGAGTTCGGCGTTGCTGATGGCTGCCGATGGTGGATGGTTGCGCAAGGTGCCGGATGCGGATCGCAAGCGCACGAACCCCTTTGCCGGTCGGGCTGACGCGGCGGCTGCGGGAAAGATTCTCTTCGCGGATAACTGCGCCAAGTGTCACGGGGAAGATGCGGGCGGGCGTCATAACCGGCCCAGCCTGCGTAGCGAGCGCATCGCCAACGCTAGCGATGGCGAGTTGGCGTGGATTTTGCGCAACGGCAATTCGTTTAAGGGCATGCCTTCGTGGAGTTCGCTGCCGGAGCCGGAACGGTGGCAGATTGTCGCCTATCTTCGCACGCTTTCTCACGATTCCACACCCGCGGCAACCGCGCTGCACCGATAAGAGAAGAGACCATGACGAGAGACTTTTTGAAGCGGCTCGCCACGCGGCGTGCCTTGGGGTGGGGCCTTGCTATAGGCAGTTTGGCACTCGCTGCCAGCGGCGTAATTGCCGGATGCGGATCAGGCAAAGCGCCACAGTTTGAAACCGAATCGGATAAGACTCCGCCGGCTGACAGTATCGGTGAACGGCTATTTCTTGATCCGCGCTTTGCGCAGTATTTTGCGGCGCACATGGTTAGTGTGAATCAACCACTGGCGACGGGCGATCCGGTTGTCGATACGGTGGAGTCGCCGAATGGCCCGCTGCCCGGGCCATTTGCAGGGCAATCGATGAACTGCCGCTCGTGCCACTTTGTCACCGAGTTCCAGGGAGTGGCGAACGCGGGCAATCGCACTTATGCCGATTTCACCACGCGCAGCCCCATTCCGCGGGTGATGGGTAGCTTCGATCACACGCCGCGCAATGCGATGCAGATGGTGGGATCGCTGCAATCGCATACGGGACCGGCGCTGTTGCACTTCGATGGTGAGTTCGCCACTCCGGAGGCGTTGGTTGAAGGCACGATGACGGGACGAAACTTTGGCTGGGATCCGACGCAAGCTGCAGCGGCGCTGGCTCATATTGCACGTGTGATCCGCGAGGACGACGGCACGAGCCAGTTAGCCGCCGATCGGACCAATGGTTTGTCGTATGGCACGCTGATGCTGGGCACCGATCCTCGCATCACCAGCGATCTGCTGTTGCCTGCATCGCAGCGGCTCGATGTGAAGACGGCGACTGACCAGCAGATACTCGATGAAATGGCGATGATGATTTCGACTTACATGCGCGATCTGCTGTTTAGTCAGGACGAGTTTGGTCGCTACATTGGTTCGCCGTACGATAATTTTCTGCGCGTGAATCATTTGCCGGTGCAACCGCTGGCTGGTGAATCGAAGGCTGCCTACAATCAGCGACTGTATAACGAAGTAGTCGCGCTGAATAACCCGACTTACATCACTGCCAAGGATGGAGCGTATAAGTATCATGCCTTTGCTTATTCGTTTGGACCACAGGAACTGGCCGGATTGAAGATATTCCTGAAGGTGGGAACGGCGGACGGAGGCGACAGTCAGCATGCCGGGAACTGCGCGGCATGTCACCAGGCGCCCGACTTCACTGATTTTCTTTTACACACAACGGGAGTGTCGCAGGATGAGTATGACGGGGTGCATGGCGCGGGCGCGTTCGCGCAGTTGCACATCCCTGGTCTCGATGAGCGCAATGCGAACTTCGACCAATACATGCCTGCGAGTTCGGCGCACCCGAATGCGACCGAATCGATGCGCCACGCGGCCACGGCTGATAATCCGGCGTTTGCTGATCTGGGTATGTGGAATATCTATCTGAATCCAGACAAACCCGATCCGCAATCGGTTATGCAGTCGATGCTCTGCGGATCAAATCAGAATTGTTCTGTCGACCAGGGGCTGGCGCTCGCGATTGCGCGGTTCAAGACTCCCACATTGCGGGACCTTGAAGATTCGGCGCCGTACTTCCACAACGGCAGCCGAGCCACCTTTGAAGAGGTGATCACGTTTTACATCACGAATTCGCAACTTGCGCATCAGGGTTTGCTGCGCAATGGAGCGCCGGAATTCGCGAACATGCACCTGACGCAAGACGATGTGGCAGCATTGGCGGCGTTCCTCAAAGCGCTTACAGAAGATTACGACGATGCATAATCGCAGTCTTCCTAAACAGCAGCACAAATGATTCTTCGAAGTCTCTCGTCGAGGGTTAGGGCAATCGCATGAACGTTATCTTGACGACAAATTCGCAGTTTGCGCCGCCCTACGGGGCTGACTGGCGATTGCCTACCCTTTTCCCCACGCTAGAGCGCGGGGCGCAGACCATTGCACCTCCGGCGCAATTGAAATCAAAGCCGGTCTGGCCAACAAGATGCATTCATGCGATTGCCCTCGGGACATACGGTGAACCACAGATGCTCAGCCCATTACGTGGTACACCCCTGACCCAAGGCGATCGCGGCAGGCGCGTGGTGGACCGGACCGCATTTGGTGATCAGCGACGTTTTCAAGTGACCACTCGATTGCGTAAGATGCATCTGATAGATGGAAGGTGAAGCCATGCCCAGCAATGTCGAGACCGAGCCCGCAGCAGGCGGACCCAAAGAAACGATTTCTCCCCTCGCAGGTAAGCCCGCTCCGAAGGATATGTTGATCGATGTTTCCCGATTGGAGTCAGCTTATGTTGAGTGTCAACCGAACCTCGATGATCCTACGCAGCTGGTGAGCTTTGGCACGAGCGGACATCGCGGAACACCGCTGAAGGGGACGTTTACCGAGGCGCATATCCTGGCGATTACGCAAGCGATCTGCGACTATCGGCGCGAGCAAGTTACAGATGGGCCGCTCTACATGGGCAAAGATACGCACGCACTGTCAGGGCCTGCACAGCAAACCGCGCTGAGCGTGCTGGCTGCGAATAACGTCGAGACGATCATCCAGCAGGGCGATGGGGTGACGCCGACTCCGGTGATTTCTTGGGCGATTCTGGCGTATAACCACGGACGCAAGGAGCATTTCGCCGACGGCATCGTGATTACGCCATCGCACAATCCGCCGGAGGATGGAGGGTTCAAATACAATCCGCCCAATGGTGGCCCGGCTGATACTGAAGTGACCAAGTGGGTCGAACGCCGGGCGAATGATTTGTTGCGGGCCGGCAATGTTGGCGTGAAGCGGATTCGGTATAGCCAGGCTATTGGTGCGGCGACCACGCACCAGGAAGACTTGATTCTGCCGTATGTTCGCGATCTGAAAAATGTGGTCGACATGGATGCGATTCGCGGCGCGGGATTGAAGCTTGGGGTCGATCCGCTGGGCGGAGCTTCGCTGCCGTATTGGGAGCCGATCAATTCTATCTATGGGCTCGACATTGCGATTGTGAATCCGATTCTTGATCCTACTTTTTCGTTCATGACGGTCGATCACGATGGCAAGATTCGCATGGATTGTTCGAGTCCCTATGCGATGGCGAGCCTGGTTGGATTGAAAGATAAGTACGATGTGGCTTTTGCGAACGATCCCGATTCAGACCGGCACGGCATTGTTACGCCGACGGCGGGATTGATGAATCCGAACCATTATCTGGCTGTGGCGATTCAATACTTGATCACCAATCGGCCGCAGTGGAAGAAGGATGTCGCGGTAGGAAAAACATTGGTGAGCAGCAGCATGATCGATAAGGTTGTGGCATCGCTGGGCGGCAAGCTGAGCGAAGTCCCGGTCGGCTTCAAGTGGTTTGTGGATGGCTTGTTTGATGGCTCGTTCTGCTTTGGCGGCGAGGAGAGCGCGGGGGCGAGTTTTCTGCGTAGGGATGGCACGGTGTGGACGACCGATAAAGATGGAATGATTATGGATTTGCTGGCGGTCGAGATTACGGCGCGCACGGGCAAGGATCCGGGCAAGCACTTTAGCGAACTGACCGAGCGATTTGGTACACCGTACTACACGCGCATCGACGCGGCGGCTACACCGGAACAGAAGGCGAAGTTGCAAAAGCTTTCGCCGGACGCGGTGAAGGAATCGAACCTGGCCGGCGAGGCGATTACTGCGAAGTTGACGCGGGCGCCCGGTAACGACGCACCTATCGGAGGATTGAAAGTGGTGGCGGGCGGCGGATGGTTCGCGGCGCGGCCGTCGGGCACAGAGAATATTTACAAGATTTATGCCGAGAGCTTTGAGAGCGAGAAGCACCTGGACGCGATCGTGAGCGAAGCGAAGGAGATCGTGAATAACGCGCTGGGGTAGATTGCGCGACACATCGCGTGGTTGCTGTGACCGGGTATGATTATCGGTCACGGATCGATGAATGAGGGACGCGTATGGACCTGGGGATTATCGAGAGCAAAACTTACGAAGAGATTGCTGTCGGCGATGTAGCCAAAACAGAGCACGTTTTGACGACTGAAGATGGGATGGCCTTCGCTTCGATTTCAGGATTCAACTCTGTTCTCAGGTCTGACGAACTCATTCAGCGTGCAGGCGGTATACCACCGACCGGGCCGAATATGTGGTGCGCGTCGCTGGTGTCGGGGCTGTTCAGCATGCAGATACCGGGACCGGGATGTACGCTGACGAATATTTCACTGTCATTTTACAATCGCATTCATGTGGGCGATCGCATTCTCGTCAAGGTCAACGTGACATCGAAGGACGATGTGACGAAGCTCATCAAATTTGATTGCGAGGCGCATAGCGGCGTCGGCACGCTGATCTTCAATGGGACTGCGCAACTAACTGCGCCGCTGGTCAAGGAGCGGTGGTCGACGCTGCCGGTTCCGCAGCTTATCGTGCATGATCCTTATCGCCGTTATCATGGTTTGATTGCGCGCGCGACGGCGAAGCCACCGGTGAGGACTGGGGTGGTGTGGCCGTGCGATGAGGTGTCGCTGGGCGGCACGCTGCAGGCTTACAAAGACAAGTTGATCATGCCGATTCTGGTGGGTTCGGAGGCGAAGATCCGTGGACTCGCAGAGGCGATGCAACTTGATTTGGAGTCGATAGCGATTGTCGATGTTTCCGATAGCCGGACGGCGGCGGTGCGGGGCGTGGAACTGGCGCGCAAGGCAGAGGTGCAGATGCTGATGAAGGGCTCGCTGCACACCGATGAACTGATGAGTGCCGTGGTCTCGCGCGAGGGCGGAATGAGGACCGGCAGACGAATCAGTCATGTGTTTGCGCTGGACGTGCCGGCCTATCACAAGACGCTGTTTGTGACTGATGCGGCCATTAATATTCAACCTGATCTTGAGACCAAGATTGACATTCTGCAAAACGCAATCGACATGATGGTGACGCTGGGAATTACGATGCCCAAGGTCGCGATTTTGTCGGCGGTCGAGGCGGTGAACCCGGCGATTCCGTCGACGCTCGATGCGGCGGCGCTGTGCAAAATGGTCGATCGCGGGCAGATTACGGGTGCGATCGTCGATGGGCCGCTGGCCTTTGATAATGCCATTTCGAGCGATGCCGCGCGCATCAAGAAGATCAAGACGGTGGTGGCGGGCGACGTCGATCTGATGATGGTGCCGAATCTTGAGGCGGGAAATATTCTCTTCAAAGAACTGCAGTACCTGGCCGGAGCGCTGGCCGCGGGAGTGGTGGTGGGCGCTAAAGTGCCCATCGTGCTGACCAGCCGAGCGGATGGCGAGTTGGCGAGAATGGCAAGTTGCGCGCTTGGTGTGCTGTTGGCCAAGCCGTCGCCGATTGCCGGCTAAATCCTTATCCTGGAATCTCCAAATATTTGTTGAAGATCACGCGAATTGATGTTCTCACGATCGCACGCATCTCTCTGTGCTTAAGGGATTTCGCCGGTGAGACTCCAGGGTTGCTTTGTGCCGATGTACCTCTGGCCATTGAATTCCCACGAAGTAAACGACCTTCCCGCAGTGTGACGAAGGGGTAGTGTGCTTCTGGACATTCGGGCAGGCGACAAGTAAAGACGTTTATAGTTGTAGTGTCCGGCATTTGGATATCCATCGAGGAAGGTAAATGGATTCTGCAGTTTTTTGGCAATTTGGCTTGGTGCGAACAGCGCGCAGTGACGGTATGCGAATTTTCCGGGAAATCGCATGAATCTTCCTAACTCCATCACGATGAGCCGGATCGTCATGATCCCTCTGTTGCTGTGGATTCTGTCGCCATCGTTTGGCTGGCGCGGACATAGCGGCGAGCAGGAGATTTTGGCGTCGGTGTTGTTCGTGCTGGCATCGCTGACAGACGGGGTGGATGGGTACCTGGCCCGACGGCGCGGCCAGATTACGACCATGGGGATGTTGCTCGATCCGCTGGCGGACAAGATCATGGTGACTGCGGCGATTGTGGCGCTGGTGGCCTATAACCCGCAGGTGGTCAAGGTTTGGATCGCGGTGGTGATTATTGGCCGCGAATTCCTGATTTCAGGGCTGCGTTCGATTGCGGCGTCGGAGGGTTTCACGATCCAGGCCAGCGATCTGGGCAAGTTGAAGACGGTTACACAGATCGTTTCCGTGGTTTCGGCGATCCTGGCGCATCACTGGTTCCAATGGCAGATCGGATTCGTTGTGATTCCGGTGAAATGGACGGCGATCACGGCGATTTATTTCACGGTTGGAGTGTCGACGATCTCGGCGATCGACTATTTTGTGGGTTTCTGGAAGAAGATCGATCACGCCTCAAACGACCGGCGCAACACGTTTGTGCTGACCCGGCGCAAGGAAGCCAGCACGCCCAGTACTCATTGAGATCCGAACTGGTTTCAAGCAAAAAACAATCCCCGGCCGAAGCTGGGGATTGTTTTTTGCTTGAAAGCTAGTCTTTGACGCTGGTTTCAGGCCATCGCTGCAGCGGGAGCTTGCTCCGGAACGCGAATCACCGGGACCGTGACTGCTGCGGCAACGGTCGCAGGGACGGGCTGGGTAGCCGAGGAACGGGTAAGCCGATGGACAAAGTGGTACGGCGGCCAGGGGCCGGAGATCTGCATCTGGCATTCCCGCATCATGGCGCTGGTGGAGGCAAATTTGTTCTGATAGCGCTCAACATGCTTGCGTTCAATGAGATGAGCGATGTCGAGAATCATCTTGCCGCTCTCGGTGAGTCGGCAGCTGACTTCCTCGTCCAGCGGGTTGAAGAGTCTGTGCATTTGGAAACTGACTGCCCGCGCACGTGTCTGGCGCTCACGCTGCCGCACGGCATTCTCACGAAGGCTGGTCAGATACTCGCGGCCAACGCCCTCGGCCGGAAGGTGCTTGCTGATTTCCCGAGCACAACAGTCGTCCACAAAAATCTTGAGGTGCATCTCGGTCTTGCCGCGCAGTTTGTCGATATTCGAGAGAAACTGACGCTGGTTGGAGCGAATCGATTTGCGCAGGCTTTCGTCGTCGTTAAAAACTGTGCCAAACCGGAAAGGTAATACGGTGGAGTGTTGAAAGCAATCGGCGATGACACGGGCGTGATCGACGCCGGCTTTCTGGTTGAGACTTTCGAGTGGGTTGTGTTCACTGACGACAATGGCAAGGTCGCTTGCGGGGTAGAGAAAAACTTGATTTCCACTTACGCCTTGTACGGATTCCATCGGAACAGGTTTGCGATGACGGGCCAATTCAGGAAAAGCTTGCTTTTCACCAATGCAGTAGGCATACCATGCCATGACGGGACACTCCCTGCGCGGTCGCTGGTAAGCGCCGCTCGTTTTTGAAGCCTTGTGAAACTTGGGAACAACTGCATCCTGGATTTACTTGGTGTCTTACGGTGTAAGACATCCTCGAACTATGGGGAATACTAGCCCCCTGAAAATACAACTGGCAATGTCTTACATCACGAACTCTGCAAAAGGTCGCATTCTGGAGCAGAATCGCTTTTGTATTGCAGCGACTTCTATTCGTAAGGTGAACAATAAAGGTAAATTTTGACTCTTAGGTAGAAACCACGCGAATTTGGCCCATCCCTGCTCAAGGATTTGTTTTTCAATCTTGAACAGTGGCGTGGCGTTTCGATGAGTGTTTTCAAACGAAAAACGGATCCTGAGACGCCCGTATACTCGATTTATGCACAAGAATCTGCGGTTCTCGACTCTCGTTCTTACCGTATTCTGCTTTGTCTTACAGCCGCTTTCTGCCTTTGCGTGGGGCAACGAAGGCCACTGGATGATTAACCGACTGGCAGCACTCACGCTTCCGGCGGATGTACCGGCTTTTTTCAAAACAGACGCCGCGGTCAATGAAATCGAATACCTGGGACCGGAACCCGATAGATGGCGTTCCGCTGCCGAACCGGAATTAAGCGCGGTGCAGGCGTGCGAACACTTCATTGATCTGGAGCCGGCCGACGCTCTCGGCCCGTTTCCGCACCGCAGGCTGGATTTTGAAGCCAAGGTTTTTGCCGCGGGTCAGCGTCCGGAGAAGATTGGCCTGCAGCCATGGGAAGCGACCGAAATCTGGGAAAGATTGAAGGCTGCGCTGAGGGAATATCGTCAATTGTCTGCGGCCCATCAGGACACCAAGGGACCGGAAGAAGCGGCGCTTTTTTATGCGGGCTGGCTGGGGCATTACGTTGGCGATGCGTCGCAACCTCTTCATACCACGGTGAAATACAACGGGTGGGTGGGACCCAATCCCGCCGGCTATACGACCGAACACCAGATCCATTGGCAGTTCGAAGGACCGTTTGTTGCGGCTAACTTGCACGCGGCCGATGTGCAACCGAAGATGACTGCGGTGAAGCCCATTGAGGGGGATGTATTCGACAGCTATGTAGCGTATCTTCGCCACACGGCCACATATGTCGATAAGGTGTATCAGCTCGAGAAGGCGGGTGGATTTGTGGGGGCGGGCAGCGCGGAGTCGCGAGAGTTTACTGCGGAGCGACTAGCGGCTGGCGCAAGCGAATTGCGCGACATGATTTATACGGCCTGGGTGGATAGCGCGCAGCCTGTGCCTGTAAGACAGTAAGACAAATGTAAGACAGACAAGATGCGTCGATCAGTCCCCGGCATGTGCGGCGGCGAGGGCGGGGACCCGGCGTAAGACAATCGTGAGCATCGCAGTCAGCAGCAGCACCACGGGTACGGCGATCAGTAGCCACGCCAGGAAGGCTTGTCCAGCCATGACTCCCATACGAGACAGGACCTGCATAGGGGCATGCGCAAGCGAGCGCATGGGAGAGCGAAAAATCGAAATCAGATCCCCGGATGTGCCGGCGTTAGCGGCGATCAGCTTGCCGCCGAGGCGCACAAACGGAATCACCAGCGCCACCTGAAATGGCATGGCTGCGTAGTTTGCGGCTTGAATGGCGGGCTGGTTAAGCCGGAAGACCAAAGCAACAATCGCGCATAGCGCGGTCGGGATACCGATAAAGGGTATGCAGCCGATGGCGAACCCGAGCGCCAGCGTCAGCGCCAAACGGGACGGAGAGATACCCTGCGTGAGGGACAGCGCCGCCCTTTGCCGAACTGCTTCGAATGTGAGCGTGGCGCGCTGCATTTATCCCTACCCTATCCCTGTTAGCCCTAACGTACCTCTATAGATGCTCCGAAGCATCACCCGGTCATTAAACTTTGGTGTTAGGACCAAAATAGATAAGCCTGAAAGTGAGACAGTCTCAGACTGAAAAGGTCAGCAGGAAGCCACGAGTGCGCAGTTCCGACAAGACGCGCTCCACTTTCCAGTCCAGTGCTCCGGCTCCATCGACAATGAGATCGGCGTTTGCGGCCGACGGCCTGACCCAGGTCAAACTCGATGGCAAGACCGTGGCTTCATATTGGCGGCGCACGGATTCGGGAGTACGACCGCGCTCTTCAATGTCGCGTTTCATGCGGCGCTCGAAGCAGACTTCTTCGGGCGTGTCGACGTAGATGCGCAACTGATAGTGCGGCAGCAATTCGGGATAGACGAGCGCGAAGAGGCCTTCAACGATGAGAAATCCCGGCGCGGTCATCGTTTCAGTGCGGCCCGAGACGCGGGTGTAGGTGGCGAAATCGTAGACCGGGCGTTCGATCGCCTCGCCTCGAGCCAAGGCCGCCACATGCGCGGCAAGCAAGGAGCTTTCGATCAGCGCAGGATCGTCGAAGTTTTGCATGGCACGATCGGCCAGCGACAGGTGCGACAGGTCGAGATAGTAGGTGTCGAGCGGAAAGTGAGTGCCGCCGAGAGTGCGCGCGAGTTGGCGGGCGAGGGTGGTTTTGCCGGAGCCGGAACAGCCGGCGATCCCGAGCACGACGGGTGGAAACGGCAACAGATCAGTGGAAGATTCGGATGGGTTCACGGCTGGAATTTCACGGTCGAATCGTGCCGCTCCGAATCTTGAAGCGCGGCGATGGAAGGCACAAGGCGCTTGAGGAGTCCTGCCAAGCGGTGCTCGACCTGGCGGCCGGCCTCGAAGACTTCTTGGTGGCTGAGCTGGGTTGCGCCGAGGCCGGCGGCGAGATTGGTTACGCAGGAGATGCCGAGCACTTCGATACCCATGTGGCGGGCGACGATGGTCTCAGGCACGGTGGACATGCCGACGAGCGTGGCGCCGAGAGTGCGAAAGGCGCGAATTTCTGCGGGGGTCTCGAAGCTGGGTCCGGGGGTAGCGAGATAGACGCCGTCTTCGAGCGCGAAGTCTTCTGCTTGCGCGGCTTGTTTGGCGAGTTCGCGGAGCCGCTTTGAATAGGCCTCGGTCATGTCGAAAAAGCGCAGGCCGGAACCGGGGACGAAGGCGAAACGAGGCTCGTTGGGGCCGGTCAACGGGTTCCATCCCATGAAATTGATGTGGTCGGCCAGGGCGACGAGTTGACCGATTCGCAGGCCTTGTTGAATGCCGCCGGCGGCGTTGGTGAGGATGACGGCGCGGATGCCGAGAGCACCGAGAACACGCATGGGAAAGGTGACTTGCGCAGGCGAATAGCCCTCGTAAAAATGGACGCGGCCTTGCATGACGACGACCGGCACGCCGTTGAGAGAGCCGGCGACGATGCGGCCCGAATGGCCCTCCACGGTCGATTGCGGAAAGTGGGGGATGTCGCCATAAGGAACGATCACGGGATCGGCGACGGCGTCGGCGACAGCGCCGAGACCTGAGCCGAGGACAATAGCTATGCGCGGCGGGGTGAACGGGGAGGCGATCTGTCCGCGAAGAAATGCGGCAGCCTCGGAAACATGGTCAAACACGGAGGAACTCATTCTCTTTACTTTAGTGGATTGCTGAGAGTGTCCTGAGTTGGTTTGTGAAATCAAGGGCGTCTGCCGGGATTAATCCGTAGCTGGGCGGGGTTTGTGCTATCTCAGGTCCCCAAAAGCATGTCCCGGCACATGACAGCGAGGGACCGGGGGCACCCGCTCATTTGTGGCTGGCGGGACATGGGCCACCCGGCCGCTGAGACAAGTAATTCGCCGAAAGAAGTAATCATGGAGTCGGCGAGATACTTGCTCCCAGCTTCGCGGCAAACGCCTGCTGCGGCTCATTGCCGACTACAGTTATCGTTCGCGAAAATGCCTCAAGCAATGGGCGGGCGCGATGTAGTGCATTGTCGGTACCGGCTGCAAAAATCAAGAGCTGTCCCTGCTCGGCATCGTTTACACGGCCAGACACCGGCGCTCCCACGAAGTCGATGCCCCGTTGAGCGTGGTCCACAGCGAGCCGCTCGCCAAGGGCGACGCTAATGGTGCCGCACAAGATGTGAAGCAAGCCGGGTGAGAGCGCATCGATCAGCCTGTGGACGCCGAAAAGCACCTCTTCATAGGCCGCATCGTCGAGGAGCATGGTGATGATAGCGTCGGAGCCAAGTTCAGCTTCGGCCGGGGTCGCGGCGGCGATGGCTCCCTCGTGAATAAGGGGCTTGGTCCGCTCTTCGCTACGGTTCCACACCGACAATTCGTGTCCGGCAGCAAGCAGCCGCAGTGCCATCGGTGTCCCCATGTTGCCTAGTCCCAGAAATCCGATTCTCATGGTTTTTTCCCGTAATCGAGGCGGCTGTGAACCTTGTCGCGAGCGACGCTAATTATGATCATAGGTTCTGCGAGAAGCGACGATTCGTATAATGCGGTTCACGAGAAAAACAGGAAAGAACTCAAATCGGGTTATTTCCGCGTTGGCGACCACTCGCCCGCAAAACCAAATCATTCGGAAAACCCTGCACTGCGCAGAGCCTTTGATAGACTCCGGTCAAGACGCAAACTCGACAGCAATAGAACGTGCATGAGATTATCCCTTTTGGGGCGACGGCTGCGAGCGCCCTTGGGTTCGCGAGCCTTCCTGAGGAGCCTTGGATGAGTCCAACGACGAAGATTTCTCCTGGCTCAACAAAACGCGCAGCTTCCGCCAACATCGATCGGGAAGAGACTCCTTTCGAGGCGGTGGCCAGCATCTGTTCAGTTCTGGTGGTGGGCCTATTCATTCTGACCTTCTTAGCTCAGAACTACCTTATTCCGTCAGGCTCGATGGAGAAAACGCTGCTTGTGGGCGATCACCTGGTCGTTGACCAGATCACGCTGATGCCGCCCCCTTCGTGGATGCCGCTCATCAGGTATCGCGAGCCGAGGCGCGGCGATATCGTGGTCTTCCACAAGCCCGTCAATCAGCCTGGTATTGATGCCACTAACGCCGACGGAACACCACAATACACTCCCCTGGTGAAGAGGTTGATTGGCGTACCGGGAGATCATATTCATCTACGCAACGGCATTGTGATTGTTAATGGTGTCGCACAGCCCGTGGGATTTGCGCAGCCGACAACGCCGGATAACTTCAACGAGTTCCTCGACGATTTCCCCGCAGTACCTCCAGCCGGGGTGCCGGGGGCAACAGAGTCGTGGGCCGTGAACTTCTCGAGTTATATCCAGGGCGGCGACCTGGTGGTTCCACCCGGCATGTACTTCATGATGGGCGACAACCGGCACAACAGCCTGGACTCGCGCTACTGGGGCTTCGTGCCGCGCGCTAACATACTTGGCCGTCCACTTTTCAACTATTGGTCGTTCGAGGCCGCAGACGGGCAACTTGAACAAACAGGATTCGGTCACAAGGTCGCGTGGATCGGCCACGTCCTGGTGCGTTTCTTCCCAGACACGCGCTGGAAGCGCACTTTCCACGTTGTTCGTTGAACCGAAAATGCGGGATACCGATTCGATATTGGTGGGTTCCGGTCTCGTCACCGCCGACTCGGACCTTTGGCAAATTTTCGCTGGACCGGACCGCGGCGAGCTGGCTTAACGTGATCCGGCTGATGCGAACCCTTCCCCCTTGGCCGCGATCCGCCTGGAACATCAAGCCATTGCCGAACCCCTCTGCGGATGCCGGGCGGAACCTCGGCAAATCGTTCTGCGTAGTTGAATGCGGAGGATGATCGTGGGAGTTCATTCGAGCGCTTCAGAAGACTTTGAAACTGTTTGCTCAACAGAGCGACTCTATTCAACCTGGGGCAACGCCATTGCATTGCTAGTTTGGCTAGCGGCCAGTGCTGTGGCTTTCCTCCCGTTTGCCTCCGATACTTCACCGTGGGACGCTCTAACCTTGCGCGTTCCGGGAAATCAAGGCAATTGGTGGCACTTTCTTGCTGCTGCTCCCTTCTTTCTGGCATTTCCGACGACTTGGCTGCATCTGCGCGCTCTGTTTTCATCGCAGCTATCTACGGCGAGAGGGCGAAAAATGATCTGGAGCGCCGCCGGTTTATCGATCGCGGGGACTCTGGCCGTGGAGTCTCCATTCTTGCTGCATCTCGCGGGAACCAGCGATTGGCAGCGTTTCTCAGTCTTGAGCCTGGGCTTTGGCATAGTAGCCGCATGCGCCGTGATTCTGGTACTACGACGCCGACAGTTCTCGCCAACTCGAGCGTGTCTTGCGGGCCTCATCACCGCTTATCTTGCCAATGCGTCGTTGTGTCTGGTCGTCTATAGCGAAGCAACCGGAGGCGTGGGATCGAGATCGGGCTGGCTGGTGTCGATGGTGATCGTCTGGCCCATTGTTTTCGAGCTTATCTGGCTGTTCATCCAGACCTTTCGAGCACACGATTCGAAAATCAATCCACACGCTGCATGAACCTGGGCGATTCTGTTGTTCTTGCTGAATCGCCGCACAACATGATGCGCACGGATCGTTGAGGCGACCAAGATATCTGCGAATGAAAATCGGATCGGGCATGGGATGCTCCGGGGACGTGAAGTGGAGGGATAGGACGGTTAAAGAAGGGAGATTCGCTTGCGGGGATTGAATATGATCCGTTATTAACTTGCTGGCTGTGATCACAATCACGTTATCACGATGCGTGAAAGGCCTCGGTTTCTGCACGACGCGCGAGCTATTCCGTCTTCGCCAGCGTGGTGATCAGGTTTTCGCGCAGACGATTGGCGAGCGAGTCCGAGAGGCGCAACACGCGCAGCCAAATGATGATTGCGACTACCGCGAGGACGAGGAAGATGGGCACGGAGATCCATAGGCGGTCGAACCACGCGCATAGGGCAAAGACGCCTGCGCCGACGCCGAGAACACCAACTTGAATGAGCATGCTGAGCACGTTGCTGGTTTGCGATCCGCGCTGGCGGCCGATGCGGCCCAGGCGAATGCGATAAGGCATGTAGAGCGAAAAGGCGTTGCCCGCCGCGAAGTGAACCGGCAAGGAAAACAGCAGCCATGCCGCGGTCGATGCGAGCGCGATGGGCGTGGGCTTGCCGAGGCGCATGCTTGCTAAAACATAGACCAGCGCCGCATCCACGAGATAGAGCACGCCGTAAAAAAGATTCTTGGCCAGGATGACGGTGCGGATGGGCGTGGGTGAGAGAAACAGCAATTGAATTCCTGGTCCCTCGGCTCCCAGGTTGTTATAGAAGATCTGCGTGAACCCGACGAGCGCGTAGCCGAGGCTGATGAGCAACGCCATGGGCGCCGCGTGGACGCCCATAGAGCCGGTGCTGCGATACAGTCCCGAGAAAATGAACACCATCAATAAGGGTGCGCCGATTCCGTAGAGCAGCGGCAGCGCGCGCATGAGTGTGCGCAGTTCCTTTTCGATCACGGCAGCGATGGGACCGGAACCATCAATCAACCATCGGCCGCGATGACGCATTTCAGTTTTGCGCGAAGGAGCATAGCCGAGGTTTTCGCCGCGATATTCGGCGCGCAGACGAAGCGCCAATACACCGCCCGCAGCCAGCATGTAGAGGCCGAGTACGCTGAGTGATTCTGCCGATTTGTCGACGGCGTGGTCGGCGGATTTACTGATGGCGCTGGCAGCGAGTCCGGGCGGCAACCAACGCTGAATGGAGTCGACCGTCTTAAGTTCATTGGCGGTGACGTGGCGCGCGTGTGAAGTTGATTGGCCACGGAATGCGGGATTGAGAAACTGCAGACCCAGAAGTGCCAGGAAAAACACGACGCTGACGATCTCGCGCGTACGTCGCTGGGCCAGCCAGCGGTCGATCCAGGCAAAAATGGCGCGCACCAGAAATACATTGAAGAGCGCAAAGGCCCCGAGCGAGAAGGCGGACCAGGCGAAGATGCTGGGCCTGGCAGCGACGATGCCGATCCACACGCCCAGGCAGCAAAGGGCGCCGATGATCGTGGATACATCGATGAAACCGAAGATGAGATGGAGCAAGAAATACGCGCCAAATCCCACGGGAAAGCGTAACAGTCCCTCAAGGTCAAATTGGGCTTGAACCGAAGCCAGGGCGACCGGAACCACTTGCCAGATAACGAACAGAACCCAGAGGATCAGGGAGAGCATCGACCATTCGTCGTTGACCGCTGCTCCGAATGCGCCTGCGCCGAGTCCGACGGCCAGACCGAGCCCCATAAGCCCATAGATGATGAAGGCGACGGAGCTCGCGCCAAATTCAATTGCACCTTGAGTCGAGCGCAGACTGTTTTTGAACATGCTCCAGCGCACGGCTGCGAGGGCTCGATATTGCGCCCGCGACATGCGACTGAACGTGCTGCCCGATTCGATTAGGACAGCCATGAGAGTTCCTGCTGCGTCTCGACGGCGCCGGCTCCAACGATCGAAAGAAAGATTTCTTCAAGCGTGAGACGCTGGCCGGATTCAGTGCCGGGGAGCGAACTGGCAACACCGGCGCGCAGCTCTTCAAGCGAGCCGTTGGCCACCAGGCGACCTTGGCTGATGATGGCTACGTGGCTGCACAGGCGCTCGACAATCTCAAGCACGTGAGTGGTAAGGAAGATGGTTGCGCCGCGGCTGATCATGCCTTGGAGCATCGACTTGAGCATGCCGGCGGCAATGGCGTCGACGCCTTCGAAAGGCTCGTCGAGAAACAAGACTTTGGGCCCGTGAATGACGGCGGCAGCGAGAGCCAGCTTCTTTTGCATGCCGTGGGAAAAGTCGGTGACAAGCTTGCGGCTCTCGTTGGCGAGTTGCATGAATTCGAGCAGCTCTTCCGTGCGGCGATTCGTCGTGTCTTTGTCGAGGCAGTACATGCGGCCCACGAAGCGCAGGTATTCAGGCGCGGTGAGACGGCCGAGCAGCGCCATGCCTTCAGGGACTACGCCGATTTGGCGCTTGAGTTCGAGAGAGCCGGCAGTGAATGGTTGACCAAGAATCTCGATGCTGCCGGCGCTTGGTTCAAGCAGGCCTGTGAGCATCTTGATGGTGGTCGACTTCCCTGCCCCGTTGGGCCCGAGAAAGCCGAAGAACTGGCCGGGGGCGATGCTGAGGGTTACATCTTGAACGGCCGTCAGCGCGCCGAAGTTCCGCGTTAGCCCGTGAGTTTGAATTGCCGCTGTTCCCATTGCCGCAAGCATAACAAGGTTTGATTACGTGACGAAATCGAGGCTCATAACGCTCAGCGACGATGTGCAGGTGATGGCAATGGGTGAATCACACGGTTACTGCATCGATGACTCCGACGTTCGTTGAAGAACAACTGCAGATCCTTCACTGCGTTCAGGATGACACCCTATTATTAGGGCCCTGCTCAGATTTGAAGGTACGTTCAAACTCAGAACACTGGTCCGTTGGCATCGGGAATCGGTTGCGGGTCATGCTTCCGCAACAGCCTCATCGGGAGGTGCGAGTGGATCGTTATCGCGATCGGTCACATCGGCGATAGCAGCCAGTTTTGCAGCCAACTCTGGCGTCCAGCTATGTTCGGCCACGCGCCAACTCCAATTGCCATTGGCCACCGCGGGCGTATTCATGCGGGCTTCGGAACCCAACTCGAATAAGTCTTGCGCGGGCACGATAGAGAGTTGCGCCACGCTGTCGGCAACGACGCGAATGAGCGACCAAACCGGGCTGCTATTCGAATTAAGTTCGCCGATGTAAGCATGAACAGCAAGCTTCTCAGCCTTGCTTGCGACGTTCCACCAGCCGAGGGTCGTGTCGTTGTCGTGCGTGCCGGTGTAGGCCACGGTGCCGGGCGTGTATTGGTGGGGCAGATGCATGTGCGCGCCCTTGTCGCTAAATCCGAATTGGATCACCTTCATGCCCGGCATTGCTAACTCAACACGCAGCGTCTCGACTTCCTTGGTGATCATGCCCAGATCTTCAGCGACGAGAGGCAGCGATCCGAGCTTGGCCTCGAGTGCGCGAAATAGCTTTAGTCCCGGAGCCTTGACCCATTCGCCATTGATGGCTGTTTCCTCTTTGGCGGGAATCGACCAATAGGCTTCAAATCCGCGGAAGTGGTCGAGCCGCACAATGTCATATAGACTGCAGGAGCGGCGAATGCGCTCGACCCACCAATCGAAACCGTGGGCCTCCAGTACGTCCCAGCGATAGAGCGGATTGCCCCAGCGCTGACCGGTTGCGGAGAAGTAGTCGGGAGGTACGCCGGCGACAGAAATGGGCCGCAGATCCTCGTCGAGGTCGAAGATGTCCGGGTGCACCCAAACGTCGGCCGAATCCATGTTGACGAAGATGGCAATGTCGCCGAGGATGCGAATGCCTTGGAGGGCCGCGGCCGCGCGCAGTTGTTCCCACTGGATTGAAAATGCGAACTGCAGCACCTGTTCCCGCGATAAGTCCTGGGCGTGCTTGGCGGAGACCTCAGCCAGCGCAGCGGCATCGCGACGGCGAATGGGGTCAGGCCATGCGGTCCAGGCGCCGGTATTGAACTCGCGCCGCAACACCGCATAGTATGCGTAGTCGGCAAGCCACACAGCCTCCGCTTTGCAGTAGGCATCGAACTGCTGCCACTGGCGGTTCAGCTTGGGATCGTGAGGGGCACGCTCGAGAAAGTTTGCCGCGGCCTGGTGTAGCAGAGGCAATTTGCGCTGCTCGACTTCGTCGTAGTTCACATTGCCGCCACGCCCGGCGAGGCCGGCAATCTCCTCGCCGCTGATCCATCCCCAGTCCGCCAAATACTCAAGACTGATGAGGTAGGGATTGCCGGCAAAGGCCGACGAACCGGCGTAGGGCGAGTTCCCGTATCCCGTGGGACAGAGCGGCAACACCTGCCAGATGTGCTGGCCTGACTGGGCCAGAAATGCCACAAAATCGTGGGCTGCGGGTCCCAGATCACCGATGCCACCGTAGGAAGGCAACGAACTGACGTGCAACAAAACTCCAGAGGAGCGCGCGAATTCCATAACCTTATTATCGGATGCGGCATTGCAGTCATGAGGGTGGATCGAAAGGGAGTTTCGGCGGGCAGGACATCGATCGATCAACAGGCACGGTGGGCGACTACAATGTGTGTGTTCTGTAGTCGCACTTAAAACGACCTTGAAAACTGAGGACTATCCCTTGGAAAATCGATTCTGCCGCTCTTTTCTCTCCGCCATGGTATGCATACCATTGGCATTTATCACGCTTGGCGCCATGGCCCAGGCCAATCCTCCTGAGCCGGTGGTCTTGAGCGCTGGATGGCAACTGCAGGATGTGGCCAAGGTCAAGCAGGATGGCTCCAAGATATCGTCTGCATCGTTCAAGACAAAGGACTGGTATGCCGCCACGGTGCCGGGGACGGCGCTGACAACGCTGGTGAACAACCACGTCTATCCCGAACCTCTTTATGGCGAGAACAACCGTCCGGAGACGATTCCCGAGAGCCTGGCGCGGACTTCTTATTGGTATCGGGCCGCAATTGACATTCCCCAGAGTTATGAGGGAAAGCACATCTGGCTGAACTTCGACGGCATCAACTATTCGTCGGCGATCTGGGTCAATGGGACGCAGATCGGCACCACGCGCGGCGCGTTTATTCGCGGCAAGTTCGACATTTCTTCGCATGTGAAGGCGGGCAGCAAGGCCGTGGTAGCCGTGCTCGTGGCGCCGCAACCGCATCCCGGCGTCTCGCATGAGCACACCATTCGAGGTGGAATGGGAAAGAACGGCGGTATCACCGCGATCGATGGGCCGACGTTCCTGTCGACCATTGGATGGGATTGGTTGCCGGCGATTCGCGATCGCGATACCGGCATCTGGCAAAAGGTGTTTCTGTCGGCGAGCGGGCCGGTACTGGTGAAGGACCCGCTGGTAACGACCGATCTGCCGTTGCCGAGGACTGATTCGAGCGATGTGGCCGTCAGCGCCACGGTCGAGAATGTTACCGATCAGCCTGTATCCGGCGTGCTCAAAGGAACGATAGAGAATATCAACTTCGAGCAGTCGGTCGAGGTTCCGGCTCATGGGACTAAGGTGGTAAAGTTCGATCCGACGACCACTCCCGCACTTCACATCGACCATCCGCGCCTGTGGTGGCCGAATGGATATGGACCGCAAAATCTATACAAGCTGCACCTCAGCTTTGAGCAGAAGCTACAAACATCGGACGCGCAGGATGTTTCGTTTGGCGTGCGCAAAATCAGCTACTCGGTGCCCGATTCTGAGAACCTGACTATCTCGGTCAATGGCGCACGGGTGTTCATTCGCGGCGGCAACTGGGGACTGGATGAGGGACTGAAACGGATTCCGCGCGAGCGGCTTGAAGCCGAAATTCACATGCATCAATTGGCCAATCTTAACTTGATTCGCAACTGGGTTGGCCAGAGTACCAGCGAAGATTTCTACGAACTTTGCGATAAGTACGGAATCCTGTTGTGGGATGAATTTTTCCAGCCCAATCCGAGCGATGGGCCTGACCCGACCGACCTCGATACTTACATGGCGAACGTGCGGGACAAGATTTTGCACTTTCGCAATCATCCCGCTATTGCGGTGTGGTGCGCGCGCAACGAGGGCTTTCCACCTAAGGAGATCGACGATCGTTTGCGCGTGCTGATGGCGGAGTTGGAGCCGACGCGTCGCTATCAGCCGAGTTCTACTTCGGGAGCCGGCGTGCGGTCTCATGGACCATACAACTGGCGCACACCGCGCGACTATTACATCATCACTGACGATTTTTTCAAGACTGAAACGGGCAGCATGTCGGTGCCGACGCTGGAGTCGATTCACGGCATGATGCCTCAGAAGGATTGGGAAACGATCAACGACGACTGGGCCGAACACGATATGACGGGCGGAGCGCAGGCTGGCGATCAGTATCCCGGTATCGTCGCCAGCCGCTATGGAAAGATCGCGAACCTTGCCGACTTTACGCGCAAGGCGCAGCTGATGAACTACGAGGCGTATCGCTCGATGTATGAAGGACGCAACGCGCAGTTATTCCATCCGGCAACCGCAGTAATTACATGGATGAGTCATCCCGCGCAGCCTAGTTTTGTATGGCAGCTTTATCACTACGACATGGAGCCGAACTCGTCGCTGTTTGCGGTGCGGAGCGCGGGCGAGATGGTACACATTCAATTCAACGAAGCTGATGGCGAACTGCAGGTCATCAACAATTTGCCTGAAGCCGTGAATGGCGCTGAGGCGCATGTGGCCATCTATAACCTCGACGGCAAAGTGGTTTATGAGCACACGGCAGCGGTGAATGCGCCGCCGGCGACTGCGCTCGATCTCGGACCTGTCGAAATTCCAGCTAGTGTTTCGAGCGTTCATTTTTTGAAACTGGAATTGCACGATGCATCGGGCAAGCTGGTTTCGCGCAACCTCTACTGGCGTTCTCTGCCTGTTCATCCGGACGACTTCACCGACCTGGATAAGCTGCCCGGTGTTCAGTTGGAGTCGAAGATTGAGCGTCACGATGCGGACGGAAAATGCAAGGTCACAGTCACTCTGCACAATGCGACGAGTAACATTGCAGTAATGGCGCATGTGCAGTTGCGGCGGCAAAAATCGGGCGAGCGCGTGTTGCCGGTGTACTACGACAATAACTATGTTTCGCTGGTTCCGAACGAGTCGGAAACGATCAACATTGAAGCCGACCTCAAGGATCTGAATGGCGAGGATGCATTGGTCGTGGTCGACGGATGGAATACCACTGTTGCTGCGACCTCAGCAACGGGGGTTTCGATTGCACCCAATGTTGACGCGCAACCGAGCCACTCACCAGCGACGGGCCTGCCGTTTCAAACGGTAGGACTGCGATAAGATCAACGTCGAGGCCAACTGTTGATTTTGACAAAGGTTCACCGCATGACTTCGACGTTGCATCTGAAATTTGCTTTAATCCTTGTGCTGCTCGCGGCTCCGATCGCCGCGGCAGCACAGCATTTTAACGGGGCCAAGGCTCTGGACTACGCGCGCGAATTTGTCGCCATCGGGCCGCGTTGGCCTACCAGCCAAGGCCATGTGAAGGCCGAGGTGTATCTTCGTTCGCACTTTCAGCGCGATCAGCTTGAGGAAGATACATTTACCGCTGACACTCCTATTGGTCCGGTTAGTATGCGCAACTTTATCGTGCGCATTCAGGGAAAAAAAGATGGAGTGATTGTTCTCGGAACTCACTACGAGACGAACTACCCGCTGCGCAATATCAACTTCGTCGGAGCCAATGATGGCGCGGCTACCACGGGATTGCTGATGGCGATCGCCGATCAACTTCGCGGCAAACAACTCGATGGTTACTCGGTGTGGCTGGTGTTTTTTGACGGTGAAGAGGCTATTAATAGTTGGTCGCAATCGGACTCAACCTACGGCAGCCGCCACCTGGCTGCGAAGTGGGGGCGCGACGGTACACTCAAGCGCATCAAGGCGTTCATGCTGGCCGATATGATCGGCGACAAGGATCTCGACATCCAGCATGAAACCAGCTCGACCGATTGGTTGGTGGCGCTGGTAAAACACGCTGCGCACAAGTTTGGTTACGACCGGTATTTCTTCCAGACCGATGAAGCGGTGGAGGACGATCACCTGGCGTTTGTGCATCGGGGCGTGCCGTCGATCGACGTGATCGACCTCGACTACGGGCCTAACAACAGCTATCACCACACGGCCCAGGACACGCTCGATAAGGTCAGCGCGCATAGCCTTACCATTGATGGAGACGTGTTTCTGGAGACGATTCGGCTGATTAATCAACGATAAGTCCTGCATGTCGCTGGAATCGGAGAACTGCCTTCCTGTAGCATTTATCAGGAAAGGCGATTCTCATGACCGCGATTGAAGGAGACGTTTCTGCACTTTTTCTTGAGTTTTCGCGCCGCAAACTGCTGGAGCAATACTGGCCGCGGCTGCGAAATTCGGTGGCTCCGCTGACCGAGGAGCAAGTCTGGTGGCGCGCCAACGACGCTTGCAACAGCATTGGGAACCTTATTCTGCATCTGAATGGAAATGTGTACCAATGGCTGGTGGCGTCTTTTAGTCGGCTCGACGATCGTCGCGACCGGCCGGCGGAATTTAGCGCAAAGGGTGGGACATCGGCGGCAGAGTTGCTCAGCCTGTTGGGCGCAACTATCGATGAAGCATCGAAGGTGCTGTCGCGGCTGACAGAAGCTGAATTGACAGCTCCGTACGACATTCAGGGATACCATGTCCGCGGGCTCGATGCGGTTTACCAAGTCGTTGAACATTTTGGCTTGCACTACGGACAGATTCTCTACATCGCGAAGGCTCTTACTGCGACAGACCTTGGTCTTTATCGCGAACTGAGCGCAACGGGCCGAGCTTCATGAGAGTTGGCTAGATTGATAATTGGCGGCGCATCGTGGACGTGGTGGTTGGGTTTTCACGCTGCCGTAATTGCGCTGCTTGCGGCCGACTCATTGCTGCCGGGGCACCGCACCGAGTCGAAAAATACCCAGGCCATTGCGTGGATGTGGACTGCATTTCTCGCACTGTGCGCGGCAGGCTTCGCTGCATGGATCGCCGTTGCGCAGGGGCGCGTCTCGGCGCTGCAGTATGTTGCCGGATATACGATTGAAACTTCGCTCAGCGTCGACAATTTGTTCGTTTTCCTGGTTATTTTCCAGGGGTTTCGCATCAGCGCGGCGCGGCAACACAAGGCGCTGTTGTGGGGTGTGGCCGGCGCGGTGGTGCTGCGGGGGCTCTTCATTGTCGCGGGTATTTCGCTGCTGCACCGATTCGAGTGGATCACTTATGTCTTCGGATTGTTTTTGCTTTATGCCGCATGGCGACTGGTGCGCGGCGGCTCGGCACACGCAGCGATACCAGCATGGATTCGCAACCTGCAACCGGCCAAAGGCTCATTATTGCCGGTGATTTTGGCTGTCGAAGTAACCGATCTATTGTTCGCGGTCGATTCGATTCCCGCGGTGCTGGCGGTCTCGCACGACCCGTTCATCGTCTACACATCGAACATCGCAGCGGTTCTCGGATTGCGCTCGCTTTACTTCGCGCTGGCTTCGCTGCTTGATCGTTTCCGCTATCTGCACTATGGGCTGGGCGCGTTGCTGGCTTTCATCGCGCTCAAGATGCTGACGGCGCGATGGTACGACCTGCCCATCACCATTTCATTGGTGGCGATGGGAGTCATTCTTGCCGTGTGTGCGGTCGTGTCGTTGCTTGCCGATCGACGTTTCGGTAAGCCGGCCGCGCATTAGTGAGCAGGATCGCGTAACACGGCGCGAATCAGTACTCCCAGCAACGCTAAGATCACCGCTCCCCAGAATGCGGGTCCGATCCCGTATACATGGAAGCCTCGCACAATGCTCGACGCAGCCAGGATCATCAATCCATTAATGACGAGCAGAAACAGGCCGAATGTCAGTATGCTAATGGGAAATGTGATGATCTTGAGTATGAGGCCGATGGTTGCGTTGAGCAACCCGATCACAAGTGCGGCGATCAGGGCGGCGCGCAGGCCGTGAACAACAAATCCAGGGACGATTCTTGAAGCAATCAACAGGGCAATGGCGCTCAACAGCCAGTGGATCAGAAGCCTGAGCATGAGGGTCGTTCTCCTTGCAGGTGCGTGCAACTGCTTTGTCAGTACAACATAGCTGTTAGATGCGAACAAGCGTTTGCCGTATAACATCTCGACAGGGTTGCGTGTGTAGACTGCGCCAAATTCGGGTGCGTGGCAACTTTTCTCGGAGGCCGATGTCCAAACAGAATAGTTCATTGGGAGTGGAAATCATGCATTTGTGCCGCTTATCTTACTCCGTGTGCATTCTGGCGGCTATCGCTCTGACGTCGTCGCTTGCGATGGCTCAACCCGGGTCGAATGCGCCGCTGCCGGACATTCGCCAGCTCATCCGCGAAGTGCAGGATCATCAGAAGCAACTGGAAAAGATTCGCGAGGCTTACACCTACAATTCAACGCAAACGACGCAGGACATCGACTCGAACGGCAAGGTTACGAAGACCGAAACGGTCGAGGGCGAGGATTTCTTTGTCAATGGACACGTGATTGAACGCACGGTCAAGAAAAACGGCCAGGCACTCAATAGTCACGACGAGCAGAAAGAGACCGAGCGCGTCACCAAGCTGGTCGAAAAGGCGGAGAAAACTCCGCCCGAACAGAGTCTTGAAGGCCAATCGATCAGCGTGAGCCGCGTGCTTGAGATCATGGACGTGAGCAATCCGCGGCGCGAAAACTATCGCGGACGTTCCACGATTGTTTTCGACTTTGTAGGCCGTAAAGACGCCAAGACGCATGGGCTTGCAGAGGATGCGTCGAAGAAGCTCAAGGGCACTATCTGGGTCGATGAAGCCGATCGCCAGGTTGCGCACCTTGAGGTTACATTTGACGATAATTTCCACGTAGCCGGCGGCTTGCTTGCCAATGTGCAGAAGGGGTCGAACTTCCATTTCGACCAGGCCCCGGTTGACAGCGGCCTGTGGCTGCCGACCGGCGGTGAGGGCATGGTGCAGGCCCGTATCCTGCTGCTCAAAAACATGCGTCAACACTTCACTGAGCGTGACTACGACTACAAACGCTTCCGCGTCGATACGCAGCAATCGAAGGATGCGACGGTCGTTCCCAATCCGCTAAAGTAAATGCAACATGGAAGATTGGTTTCGACGGAAGAGTTTTCTCAAGCATAATGAGCGGCTGGTGATCGAAGAGCACAATCTATAGGCTGAACCTCGCCGCTGATGTTGGTAGTCCGAGATTCGTCGACGAACAACAGCAGATTCTTCGCTCACCCCCCCCCGAACTGAAAGACGTTCGGGGCTCGGTTCGTTCAGAATGACAGTCGATTTCATATTGTGTATTTCAGAAGCAGAACCCTGGCGGCAAACGACCAAGGCCCGCATCGATTGCTCGGTGCGGGCCTTGGTCGTTTCTTCGCATTAAGGTGCGGCTCTTACTCGCCTGTATCCGCCGGTGTCGGAGCCTTGGCATTGATGCGGATGCGATTGTGTTTTTTGTAATCGTTGGTCACGCTGCTCGCGAACAGCTCGAAGGCTTCGTTGCGCCGCTGATCAAGCATCTGATCGCGGGTCTGATCGAAGTTCTTCTGGATGTCGTCGGCGCTCGGTTCCTGCTTGTCTACGAGTTTGGCAACCACACCGGTGCGGCCCGCATTGATCGGTCCGCTGATGTTGCCTACAGCCAGATCGAAGAGCTGCGGAGCGACCTGGCCCAACTGCCCGAGATCGGGCACCTGTCCGGTCTGACCAACCAGGTCGGAAGACTTAACCGTCGCGCCCACTTCTTTGGCAGCCTTGGCCAGATCGTTTCCGGAATGAGCTTTGTCGGCGAGTTCCTTGGTCTTTTCGGTGAGCAACGCAGGCAGCCGCTCGTCGCGATAGTCATCGGCTACGTGGCTTTTCCAATCGGCAAAGTTGGGCGCGTGCGCGGGGCTGATGCCGGTCACCTGGAAGATCGCGTAGCCCTCACCCGTGGGCGCGTACTGCGCAGGATCGCCTTGCTTGGCGGCGAAGGCCTTTGACACCAACTGCGAGCCGTCAGGCAACGTGCCGATGGTTCCCTTGGGGTCGACGGGCGGTGTAGTCACGACTTCAAGATGGTGCGCTGCCGCGGTTTTGTCCAAGCCGTTTTTCGCGGTTTCGCTGGCCAGAGCGCGGGCGTAGTTTTCTTCTGCCTGCGACAGTTTTTCGCGGACTAGTGTGGCCTGAATCGTCGGCAGCACTTCATTGATCGTCTGTGCGTGGGCCTGCTGGCGCTCTTCAACCTGCACGACGTGATAGCCGAACTGCGACTTCACAATCTTGGTATCGCCAATCTTCTGGGTGAAGAGGGCGCTGTCAAACTCGGGCACCATGCGGCCGCGTTGCGCAAAGCCGAGTTCGCCGCCTGAGTCCTTGCTGCCGGGGTCGTCGGAGTTCTTCTTGGCCAGGTCGGCAAAGTTCGCTCCACCCTGGATCTGCTTCAACAGTCCCTCAGCCTTGGCCTTTGCCGCCGCATCCGTCGTAGCATCGGCGCCGGGCGCGACCTTGATGAGAATGTGGCGCGAGCGAGCCTGCTCGGGCACCGAATACTCACTCTGGTGCGCATTGTAGTACTGCTGAATCTCCTGCTGCGAAGGCTGCGGTACTCCGCCGGGCAGTTGCTCGGGAGTGAACGCGAAGTAAGTAATCTTGCGCTGCTCGGGAACCGCGGTCGCATAGCGCGCCGCATTCTTCTGGAAGAACGCTTGAAGATCGCTGTCGGAAGGATTGATCGATTTGCGCAGATCGTCGCCCGACAAAACCGCGTAGTCAAACTTGATTTTGATGTTTTCCTTGCGATAGGAGTCGCGGACTTCCTTGTCGCTTATCGAGACGCCGGCGGTCACGAGTGCTTCGAGACGACGAATCACGATCTGGCGCTTGATGTTGTCTTCAAAATCGGCCACCGACATATTGAGCCGGCTGGTGACCAGGGCCGTATACTGCTGATCGCCGATGAACTTGCCATTGGGGAAGATCGCTTCGCCGGTCGGACCCGTATGCAGGAACTGGATCACGTCGTCATTGGTGGCGCGGATGCCGAGACGTTCCGCCTCAGACAGCAGGATCTGCTGCTGTACAAGCTGCTGACCAACCTGCTGCGCGAAGAAGTTCACGATCATCGGGTTGTCAGCGTATTGCGGATTGCGCTGCTGGATTTCCTGCCGCGCCAGCTGGTTCACACGCTGCTGGGTGACCGTCTCTCCGGCAGAGAGGAAGCGGCTATACCAATGCGGATAGATCACCGCAAACGTGTCTGAGCTGGAGGCGCTTTGGCCGGTGAGGCCGGGAATCAGGTAGACCACCATCGATACGGAAGCGGCGGCGATGATGACGACGAACAGCGCCTTGGTGACGCGATTATCTCTTTGCAGGAAGCGAATCATGGATGGATTTTCAGCCTTCTACTCTCTACGCGCGCAAGGCAAGAACCTGGCTGGGCCGGCGAATTGGCCGACGGCGGGCATCTCCCGTGAATGCGCAATTCTCGCTCGACGCGATTCCCATCATTATAGACGAGCCGGGGATGCCTGAGCTTTGTCAAAAAGCAGAGCGGGCACCCCGCTTAGGAGATGCCCGCTGAACTGCTTAGGTTAATTCAGATTTATCGCCAGTAATAATAGCCACCGGAGATGTAATAAGGCCGGTAATAGACCGGAGGCGGTCCGTAATATCCGGGGCCGTAGGGTGAGTAGTAGCCGCGGCGAACCAAGGTCGGGCCGGCAGGATAGAGGCCCTGCGCCAAGCGAGCCGCCTCTTGCGGACTGACCGGATCGACTGTCAACGGCGTGTTCAAGTGGAACGTGACCAGCGCCTCAGCCGGAATCCATGCACGCGGTCCGGGCGTGGCAGCAGAAGCCGCAGTGCCCACGGTGCCGCCGGCAGCCGCGCCAATGGCTGCGCCACCGCCGCCGCCCGCCGCGCCACCGATGAGGGCGCCGAGCAGCGCGCCACCCACGATGTTGCCGGCCGTGCGTCCTGCTTTGTTCGGACCCTTGACCTTAAACTGATCGGAATCAAGCGGATAGCTCTTGCCACCGAGATCGAGCGAAACCAGCTTGAGAGCCAAAACCGGCGCTCCACCCAGCTCGCCGGCATTCTTGCTCTCCGAAACCACGCCATGAACAGTGGCGCCGCGCGGAATTGCCAGGTAGCCGTTGACGGCTACATCGCGAATTACGGTGAACTCAACAGGTGTTCCGTCCTTGGCGCGCTTGTTATCGAGCGATTCGTTGGTCCGTAACTGCAGCACCGTCCCTTGCGCCACTGTGATGGGACCTTTGGCCGGCGTGTAAGACGGCTGCGCGTACTGCGGGCGCTGCGGATAGCCCTGAGGCGGTCCATAGCCCGGAGGCGGTGGCGGATAACCAGGCTGCTGGCCATAAGCAGGCTGCTGGCCATAAGCAGGCTGCTGTTGCTGCGGATAACCCTGCGCTTGTTGCTGAGGGTAGCCTTGTGGCTGGCCATAGCCCGGCTGTTGTTGCTGGGGATAGCCGGATTGAGGAGCATTATTCGGTTGCTGTCCGTAACCGGGCTGGGGCGCAGTGTCGCCCGGTCCGTATCCCGGCTGCTGAGACGGATCCTGCTGCTGATTGTCGGCGACGTCAGCGTTGGGATCAGGCGCGCCTTGTGCGTCCTGGGCGTCGGCGGGGTTGCCGACCTTCAAATTGTTGTTGACCTTGGTGACGCCGGGGACCTTAGCGGCAATCGATTCAGCCAATTGCCGGGATGCATCGCTCGAAACCGTTCCCGAGAGCGTGACCTGGGACTGGATCGTGGCGGCGGTAATCAGGTCGTTCTTCAGTGCTTCCGATGCGTCGAGGGCCTGTACAACGGCCATTTCGATCTGACCATCGGTACGCTGACCGCTAGCCGGGGCGGTGGAGTTCTGCGCCGGCGCGTCCTGGGCAAGCAAATAAGCGCCAGGCATGGCAAGCAACGCAGTTGAAACCAAAGCCGAGGGAATCATCCGTCTAACCAGTGTTCTGTTCATCTCTAAATCTCTCCTCCACACCAAGTTCTGCGTACGGGTGCTGCTCCGGGGCGCTCAACCCTTTGACGGGGAAGTCGCCTGAGCTGTCATCTGTTTGAACCCGCCTTTCGGCGAAAAGTTCCGCGACCGAAGGACGCTCCAATAATGGACCATAAACGTCGTCCGGCGCAGCTTCTGCCTCATTTTGGATGCTATAGGAGAGCCGGAGGCATCGCCTTTCGCAGATTCTCGTCGTCGGGAAGAAAGAGTTGAAACACCGTTCCCGACCCGCCTCCCCCGTTGGCTGTGCGGCTGCGGACGCGCACCATGCCCCCGTGCTTGAGGATGATTTCGTGACTCACCCACAGGCCGAGCCCCGTTCCGGTTACGTCCTTGGTTGTAAAAAAGGCCTCGAAGATACGTTCCTGCACGCCGGATTCCATGCCGTCGCCGGTATCGGCAACCGTAAATCGAACCCCGATCACGTCGGGAAATCTCCAGTTGCGCGACGGGCGCGCTCGCACCACCAGGCGGCCCCCGGAACTGGTGGCGTCAACGGCATTGCCGACAAAATTGGCAATCACCTGACGAATTTCTCCCGCATAACAGAAGATATCGAGGGTCGGATCATATTCGCGCTGCAACCCAATGTTGGCTGAGTTGAGGCGTCCCTGATAAAGATTCAGTACCGAATCGAGCAGATCGGCCATCGTGGCCCGCGCCGGCGAAGTCGACTGGCGGTAAAAGCGCAGCGTCTGTTGCGCGATTTCGGCGATGCGGTGGGCTTCATGCTCAGCCATCGAAACGTAGTTGAGCGCCTGGTCGTCGAGCCTGCAGAAGTTCCGCAACAGGAAGAGAAGATTGGTGATCGCTTCGAGCGGATTATTGATCTCATGGGCGATCGAGGCTGCTAGACGGCCTGTTGCCGCCAGCTTTTCGGTTTTCCGCAACGAGTCTTCATTGCGCTTGCGCTCGCTGACATCCTGCACAATCACGCCGGCCCAGCGCGCCTTGATCGGCATGGTGTGAACCGGATAAGCGCTGAGGACCCAGGTCCAGGGACGATTGCGCGTTCCACTGCGGCCGTGAAGTTCGAGATCGTGGACCGGTTCCCCGCCGGTAAAGACCTTCGTCAGGGCTCGCTCTACCTCTTCGGCTACGGTGTCGGGCAGCAGTTCCGGCAGAGTCCGCCCCAGGTGACGGCCGAGCGGAACGCCGGTGAGGTTGGCAAAGACACGGTTCACGCGGACGATGCGGCAACGGCGATCAAAGAATGCCAGCCCGATGGGCGCATTGGCGAGCATCGAATCGAGTAGGGAGAGCGTGTCGTTCAAGCCCATGCGCTGCTCTTCGATCGAGGCGACCATACGGTTAAATGCCTCGATCAATTCTCCAAACTCGTTGTCGACTATGACCGGCAGAGGGAAATGGCCCTCGATGTCCGGTGAGTTCATCAGCGCTCGTGTGCCCCGATGCAATATGTTGAGCGGTCTGGAGATGGAACGCGACACAATATAGACCAGCAGCATCGACGCCAGGATCCAGATGACGGCGAACATGGCGGTGCCGCGGAGAAAAGTCCGCAGTTGCTCGTTGTCCCAGCTTGAGTCGTCCTCAACCCACGCGAGTCCTCGAAGTTCAGTTCCCACATAGATTGGTTGGACGCACTCCAGTCGGCCACGCCCGTACGAAAAGACGCGCGGCCCGGTCCCTTGAATCCGGGCAATCTGTTCTTTCTCCTGGGGTTCGAGAAAGCCGCTCTCGGGGCCGTCGCTCTTTTCAAAAAGCACTCTCCCGGCAGGATCTGTAACTTTTACGCGGGCGACAGTGGGAGAATCGGCCATCATCAAGACCGCGCCTTCCAGCCACTCCGGATGCCGTAGCTCGAATGCCGCGCGCGCTTGCATGGCCAGGGATGTCGCCTGGTGCGTCATACGCTGAGCAGCGTGGTCCTGGGCGTCGTGCCTTTGAAACCGGATCAGGACGAGCGCAAACAGCGCGATCGAAAGGGATTCGAGCAGCACAAGGCCGACGAGCATCTGCCATCGAATAGAACGCGGCCACCAGCGCATGCGCGAGTCTCGACTTCCCTAAGCTGTTTGTCACTCAGTTTAACGGACAAAAGCCGTATTTTAGATTGATTTGTGCTTGGCAGCGAGGGCTCGGGCGATCTGCTTACCGTGAAAGCGGCCGTTTTCGATGAAGATTTCGTTGGTGCGAGAGCCGGCGACGATGACTCCGGCCAGGTAAATGCCGGGAACATTGCTCTCAAGTGTTTCAGAATCAACGACGGGAAGGCGGTCAGGGCCGTGGAACTTCACGCCCAGCTTTTCGAGGAAAGCGAAGTCGGGACGGTAGCCGATCAGCGCAAAAACGAAGTGATTCTGAAGGGTTTGGAGGCCGAAAGGGGTGTCCAAAACTACCGAATCCGGTGTAATTTCGACGACCTTTGAGTCAAAAAAGGCTTGAATTTCGCCGTTTTTGATGCGATTTTCGATGTCTGGCTTGATCCAATACTTCACATGGGGACGAATCCCGTCGCCGCGATGGACAAGTGTGACGCGGGCGCCGTGCCGCCAGAGTTCGAGGGCCGCGATGGCGGCTGAGTTTTTGCCGCCGATCACGACCACATCCGTGCCGAAATAAGGGTGCGGATCGTCGTAATAATGGTGAACTTTGCTCAGGTTTTCGCCCGGAATATTCATGAAATTGGGGATGTCATAGTAGCCGGTGGAGAGGGCGAGCTTGCGGGACTTGAGGGCGCTGCCGCGTCCGAAGCGGTCTATTAAATGCACGCTAAATGCTCCATCTACGCCGGTTACCTTGTCTACGCGCTGGTATTGGCGGATGTCGAGCTTGTAAAAAGCAGCCACGCCGCGGTAGTACTCGAGGGCCTCGGTGCGGGTCGGCTTGGCGTTGGGGCTGGGAAAAGGGATGTCGCCGATTTCGAGCAGTTCCGAGGTGGTGAAAAACGTCATGTGGGCCGGGTAATGGAAGAGAGAGTTGCAGACGCAGCCCTTGTCGACCAAAACCACTTTGAATCCAGCGCGTTGCGCCTCGATAGCGCAGGCGAGGCCAGTGGGACCGGCACCGATGACGAGGAAGTCGAAGACTGTTTCTGCTCCCGGCTTCGCGTCGGGAGCGGGCATAGATGGGTGTTTAGCTTCCGGCACAGAGTCCACAGGAAAGTCAGCCATGTCTTTTAGAGTAGGCCATTTCGGTGAAGGACGCGGTATTTGGGGGCGATAATGCAAGATGATGGTAGAATGGTAGACATACAGGGTAGAAAGGTGGAGCTATGGGCATCAACATCAAGAACGTTGCCGTGGAGACGCGCATCCGGGAGCTCGCGCAGCTACGGGGGGTGAATCTTGTCACTGCGGTGATAGAGGCAGTGGAGCACGAGATCGAAAGAGAGAAAGAGTCTCAACGAAGGAGGAAGCTGACGGCAGACTGGCTGATGAAACTAAGCCGGGAGACAGGGCCGATGATGAACGACGGCAAGACCTCCAAAGATCTGATGGATGAACTTTACGATCCTGAAACCGGGCTGCCGGTATGATCGTTGACACCTCTGCTGTGATCGCAATTCTGAAGAATGAACCGGAAGCTGAAGCTTTTTCCGATGTGATCGATGCGGCTAAAGAAGTGCGCATTTCCGCCGCATCGTATCTCGAATCGAAGATTGTAGTAAGCAAGTATAAAAACCCCGTACTCGCCGCACGGCTGGGAGAGATCTTCGAGAATCCCGGGGTACAAATTGAACCGGTGACTGTGGAACAGGCAGAGATTGCGTGGCAGGCTTATCGGGATTACGGCA
>Ga0224527_1000083_pt1 | contig 70615 bp, 50 predicted proteins | sample CBST0metaG_FD_179882 | JGI IMG/M metagenome (GOLD analysis project Ga0224527, IMG submission 179882) | Peat soil microbial communities from Stordalen Mire, Sweden - C.B.S.T0 | ecosystem: Environmental > Terrestrial > Soil > Wetlands > Peat | place: Sweden: Norrbotten County, Stordalen Mire...
GCGGCGCTTTCCGTCCTCACCGATGAGCCGTTCTTTCAGGGAAGCCTGCGCAACTTGCGACTGGCCTCGGCGGCGGTTCCGCTGCCCTGCCTGCGCAAGGACTTCATGGTGGACGAGTACCAGATTCTTGAAGCCCGCGCACACCACGCGGACGCCATTCTGCTGATTGCCGCGGCTCTCACCGACGCCGAGTTGAAGCGGTTTGCCCAGGCAGCGCACGGGCTTGAATTGGATGTCCTGGTGGAAGTGCACACGGGCGCAGAACTCGACCGCGTGCTGGATGCGCTGGGCGCGACCGGAGCCGACGCCATCGGCGTGAACAACCGCAATCTCAAGACCTTCGAGGTGCATCTGGAAACCTCGCTCGAACTGGCAGAGCGGATTCCGCCCGGCGCGGTGCGCGTGGCTGAGAGCGGGATTGCCGCGCCCGAAGACCTGGCCCGCCTGCGCGCTGCCGGATTCGACGCCTTCTTGATCGGCGAGAGCCTGATGCGCCAACTCGACCCCGGCGCTGCCCTCGCGGCGTTGCTGGCCGGAGCGGCCGTGACGCCATGAGCCTGTGGATCAAGATTTGCGGCAACACCTCGCTCGACGACGCACTCATGGCTGTCGAGGCCGGAGCCGATGCGCTGGGGTTTGTGTTTGCGCCCAGCCCGCGCCATGTGACTGCGGCCGAAGTAGCAGGCATCGTCTCCCGCCTGCCCGCAGCCATCGAGAAGATCGGCGTCTTTGTCGATGCCTCGCTCAGCGAAATCTACGCAACGGTGCGTGAATGCGGATTGACCGGCGTGCAACTGCATTTTGACGCGAATCCCAACCTGCCGGGAAAGCTTCGCGCGCGCCTGGCCCCCGAACTGCGCATCCTGCAAGTGGTGCATTTTGATGCGAGGTCCGCGGAAGAAAACGCTGCCCAACTTGCCCGGCACGCACGGAACCCCAACATTGACGCGGTGCTGGTGGATTCGCGAACCGGCTCGGCAGTGGGCGGAACCGGCGTGGCATTCGATTGGGCAGCAGCGCGCAGCGCTCTCTTCAAGGAGGCGAAAGATCTGAAGATCATTGCCGCCGGGGGACTGAATCCGAAGAACGTGGCAGAAGCCATCGCCACTTTGCGCCCCTGGGGCGTGGACGCAGTTTCCGGTGTGGAAGCCGCGCCAGGACGCAAAGACCCGGACAAGGTGAGAGCATTCGTGGGCAATGCGAGGGCGGCAGCGAAGGAAAAACTCGCTCCACGCTGAGGGAGGCCTGGCGCAAGATCGTTGGCATAGCGGACGAAAGCTGGATTCCGCTATGCACCGGATCTTGCGCCTGACATTCAGTTATGGGGCCAAGGCGCTATTGGTAGATACCGGCCTTTTTGAAGTCTCCGCCCTTGACGATGGAGACCGAGGCCTGATCAACGTGACGCTTGAACGCATCGTTCACTTGCTGCAGTGTGAGCGCGGCGACGGCAGCCTCGAGTTTGGCGTCCCAGAGCATGGTGCGCCCCCAGCGCTCGCGACTGATCAGCTGGTTCGCGATGGACCCTTCCTCCGCGCGGCCTACGGCACGCTCATCCAGCCAGGTCTTCTTGGCCTTCTCGACTTCGTCGGCGGTAAAGCCGTCCTTGAGCGCCCGAGCCAGTTCCTCGTTGAAGTCGGCCTCCACTTTGGCCATGTTTTGCGGCGCCGCAATGGCGTAACCGGAGAGCCTGCCCTCGTCTTCCTTGGTGGGTATTGAGAAGCCGGCTCCAGCACCATAGCTGAGGCCGTCCTTGACGCGAATGCGCAGGAACAGGCGCGAGTTGGGAGAACCGCCGAAGACCATCCCTGCGATGGTGAGAGCCGCGTAATCGGGGTCCTCGTCGGTGATCTTGAGCGGCATTCCCGCCAGGAAAATGCCATTCTGCTTGTCGGGAGTTTCGATCTTGTGATTGACCGCAGCTACCGGGGCGTACATGTTCGTGATGCGCTGGTAGTGGGTGGCCGTCTTCCAATCGCCGAACAGCTCGGTGACCAGTTTTTGCACTTGCGCCGGGTCAAACTGCCCACTGACAACGATCTCTCCCTCGCCGGGGCCGTAAAACTGGTTGTAGAACTGGCGCACGTCGTCCAGCTTCACCGCCTTCAAATCCTCAATCTGTTCATCCATCGTCATGGCATGACGCAGATCGCCGCGAGGATAGCGCGCGTTGATGTGTCCTTCCATGTCCTCGTAGGCCAGACTGGTGGGCTCGGTTTTGCCGTTCTCCTCGTTGGCGATGCGTTGCTGGCGGACCTGCTCGAATTCTGCCTCTGGAAACGACGGTTCGCGCAGCAACTCCCTCGCGAAGCGCAGGGAGTCGGGCAGGTTCGCCGCCAGCGTGCGGATGTTTGCCGAAGCGGAGTCAGCGCCGCCATGCACGTTGATCTGCGCTTTCAGCCGATCGGTTTCATCCTGGATCTGCTGACGATTTTTGTTCTTGGTGCCGCGCATCAGCAGCGCCCCGGCCATGTCTCCCGTGGTCTCTTTGCCGAACAGCGACTTCTCATCGCCAAAACGTAGATTGATGGTCGCCACAACCGTTCCGCCGCGGGTCTTCTTGGGGAACATCACCAGCTTCAACCCGTTGGGCAGCTTGGCGCGGATCACGCGGGCTTCGATGTTCTGCGGCGTCGGATCGAAGACCTCGCCCTCTTGAATGGCCGCGCCACCCTTGTAGTCCTTGAACCGTTCCGCGGGATCGGGTGTGGCCGGAATCTCGGCGCGATCCGGAGTTGCGGTGGGAATGAATTCGCCCAAAGTGCGATTGGACGACTTGAGATACGCTTTGGCCACGCGCGTCACGTCGGCCGGTGTGACTTTCTTCACTTCGTCGCGCGTCAGATAGAAGCTGCGCCAGTCGCCATTGCCGACATATCCGCCCAGCATAATGGCGATGGACTGCGAGTTCGTTGCCGCGAGCTCAATGTTTTTCAGAATGCGGGCCTTGGCGCGGTCCACTTCTTCCTGCGTCGGCGGCTCCGCGGCAAAACCTTCCACCGTCTTCAGCAGAATCTGCTGAGCGTCGTCGATGGATTGATCCGGCTTGAGTTGAGCCATGACCATCGCAACGCCAGGGTCGTGCTCGTCCTCGGCGCTCATATAGGTCGAGACGGCCTTCTTGCTATCGACCAGCGCCTTATATAGACGGCCTGTCTGGGGCGCGCCCAGCACCTGCGCCATCACCTCAAGAGCCGCCATGTCAGGATGCAGCGCGGCGGGAATGTGATACACCGCCATGACCGCCTGAATGCTCCCAACGCGGCGCAGAATCACCGTGCGTTCCCCCTCCTGCGTCGGCTCGGAGGTATAGGGCTGCGTGAGCACACGCTGCGGCTTGGGGATGGAGCCGAGGGTTTCCGCCACCTCCTTTAGGGCCTTCGATTCGTCGAACTGCCCGGCGATAATCACGGCGGCGTTGTCGGGTTGATAGTACTTCTGATAAAAGACTGCCAGGTTGGCGATGGGCACGCGTTCCACGTCGGTGCGATTGCCGATCACTGTTTTTCCATAGTTATGAAAGTTGTAGGCCGCAGCCAGAACTCGCTCGCGCAGCACATTGATCGGGCTGTTCTCGCCGGCTTCCATTTCGTTCCGGACCACCGTCATTTCGGTGTCGAGATCTTTCTTCTGCATGGTCATATTCACCATGCGATCGGTTTCCAGGCTCAGCGCCCAGTGCAGGTTGTCATCGTTCGCGTTGAACGATTCGAAATACATGGTCTGGTCGTAGTTCGTCGTGCCATTGAAGAAGCCGCCCGACCGGTCTGTGAGTTCCTTGAAGAGCTCTCTGCCCGATTTGGAGCTCTTGAAGGTCATGTGCTCCAGCAGGTGCGCCATGCCGGTCTCGCCATAGCCCTCATTGCGCGAACCAACGCGGTAAACGACATTGACCGTGATTTTGGGTTTGGAGTTATCCGGAAACAACAAAGCATGAAGGCCATTTGGGAAGGCATACTCCGTGATTCCCTCAATCGAAGTCACCTTCTGAACGCCTTGAGGCAAAGTCTGAGCCAGCGCCGCGGCGGTAACCATGAGGATGGCGGCAAAGAATGCGGTAATTCTTTTCAGATGCATGTCTTCAAACCTTTCCTGGAACGCGCTGATTATAATTCAGCGCAGCAACGACCTCTCCCGCGGGGCAGGCAAAGCAAACCGCGGAGGGTGGCCCCTCACAAAAGGACGTGTCCGCCGCGCAAATGTTCGTGTCCACCGCGCAAACGTTGATTGATGTTTTGAAAGGGCACGAGTCCAGTCGCGCCGAAAATGAGCAATCCGAAACAATCATTGTTCCCTCCGCGTGCGGCGTCCATTACACTTTTCAGCACATGCGAAACGCAGCCTACTCCCGCCTGAATTCATCGAGCCGTCTTCCGTTTGCGCGGTTTGCCCGCAACGTTCTGCTTGCCGCCTGCGCCCTGGGGCTGCTGCTGGCCGCGCGGCCAACAGCAGCCCAAGCCGCGCCCGCCGCAAAGCATCTTGTCATTTATGCCATCGACGTCGAAGGCGGACAGGCGACACTGCTGGTTTCCCCTTCCGGCGCTTCGCTTCTGGTCGACACCGGCTGGCCGGGCAACAATGGCCGCGACGCCGAGCGCATCCAGGCAGCCATGCGCGACGCGGGCATCGTGCGCCTCGACCACGTACTCATCACCCACTTCCACACCGATCATGTGGGCGGCGTCCCGGAGTTGGTCAAGCGCATTGAGGTGGGCGAATTCCTGGATCACGGCGTGAATCGCGAAGACTCCGACATTACCCGCCAGGACTTTGCCGCTTATCTCAAGGCCATCGCGAGCCATCCGCGCCGCGTTATCCACCCCGGCGACACGATCGACATTCCCGGCCTTGAAACCATTGTCCTGACTGCCGATGGCGAACACATCGCCGCCGTTCCCGGCATTCGGCCCGTTCCCAACCCCTATTGCGCAGCGGAGCCCAAGTGGGAGCTTGATACGACTGAAAACCCGCGTTCAGCCGGCATCCTGGTGCGCTTCGGCAAGTTCAAATTTCTAGATCTGGGCGACCTGACCAAGGCCAAGGAGGTTCCGCTCGTCTGCCCAACCAATCTGATCGGCACGGTGGACCTCTATTTGGTGGATCATCACGGCTTCAACCTGTCCAATGCGCGCGCCTTTGTGGACGCGATTCACCCTCGCGTGGCCATCATGGATAACGGCGCGCACAAGGCCGGCAGCCCCGAGGCCTGGCAGACGGTGCATGAGAGCCCCGGCCTCGAAGACCTGTGGCAGCTTCACACCGCCGAGGACTCCGACGCCGCCCACAACAGCGCTGCGCCCCTGATCGCCAATCCCAAAGGCGACCCCGCGGACGGAGCCTGGCTGAAAGTCGTGGCTTCATCCGACGGCGGCTTCACAGTGACCAACAGCCGCACCGGCGAAACAAAGCAATATTTGCGCAAATAGGAGAGGAAAGTTGCATGCGGACCGGCCCTCCGGCCGGTGGACGGCGTTACGCGAGGCAAAGAGCGAATTGTCTGCAGGGCAACGTGTAGATCCAGGCAGCTCTGGCGAAGGGAGGCCTCGCGCACATGTGACGGGGCGGCCTCTGTTCGCCTTACTGCGCTGAGGATGTGTAGGCGATGCGTCCTTCACTGATGGTCCAGCGGACCTTTCCCTGCATGGTCCAGCCGTCGAAGGGGGAGTTGTGGGATTTCGATTTGCCTTCACGGGCGCGATAGGTCCATTCGGCATTGGGGTCGAAGACCACCACGTCGGCAAAGCTGCCCACGGCGAGGGTTCCGCGACCCTTCATCCCCAAGAGAGCCGCAGGCTGAGCGCTGAGCAGGCTGAGGACGCGTCCCAGGGGCAGCTTCCACTCCTTGTGCAGCCAGCGCAGGGAAAGCCCCAGCGCAGTCTCCAGGCCGGTGATGCCGTTGGGGGCATTCTCGAACTCCACTTCCTTCTCATGGACGGCATGGGGCGCGTGGTCGGTGGCGATGGCGTCGACCACACCGTCGAGAATGGCCTCGATCATGGCGTCGCGGTCGGCGGCCGAGCGCAGCGGCGGATTCATCTTGGTGTTGGTGTCGTAGAGGCCGACGTGCTCCTCGGTGAGCAGGAAATGATGCGGCGCAACCTCGCAAGTGACGCGAAGACCGCTACGCCGGGCCTGACGCACCGCGGCCAGGGCTGCGGCGGTAGAGGTGTGGGCCACATGCAGATGGGCGCGGGGATCACGCAGTTCGGTGATCAGGCGAATATCGCGCTCGACAATGCTGGACTCGGCTTCAGTGGGCATGCCGCGCAAGCCCAGCTTGAACGACATGGGGCCCAGGTTCATGCTGGCGCCCTGGGTGAGCCGCGTGTCCTCGGCGTGCTGAATGACGCTCATGCCCACACGGGCCGCAGCGGACAGCACCTCACGCATGACATTGTCTTTGAGGATGGGGCGGCCGTCGTCGGTCACGGCCACGGCGCCGGCGGATTTGAGCGCCGCATAGTCGTTGAGCGCCTCGCCCTTCATCCCGCGCGTGGCGGCGGCGATGGGGAAGACGCGGACGACTGCGCCGCGCTCCGGAGCCTGCATCCAGCGAGTGGTTTCCGGCGAGTCGTTGGGCGGAGTTGTATTCGGCATGGCAGCCACAGCGGTAAAACCACCCGCGGCAGCGGCAGCCGTGCCGGTGGCGATGGTCTCTTTGTGGGTCTGGCCGGGCTCGCGCAAGTGGACGTGAATATCGATCAGGCCAGGCGCCACGGTGAGGCCGGTTCCGTCGAGGACTTCAGCGCCATTCGCAGCCTTCAACTTGCCCGGAGCGGCGATTTCGGCCACGCGGCCGTCTTTGAGCAGAATGTCTTTAGGGCCATCAACGCCAGCCGCCGGGTCGATCAGATGGCCGCCACGAATTACCAGAGCCGTCATGCGCGGCCTCCTTTGCTTGCACCGGCCAGCATTGCCCGTTCGACCACCGCCATGCGGATGGCGACGCCATTGCGAACCTGTTCGAGGATGACCGACTGCGGACCGTCGGCCACACCGGCCGTCAACTCCAGTCCGCGAATGATGGGGCCCGGATGCAGCACGATGGCGCCGGGAGCAAAAGTCGCCAGGCGCTGGCCAGTGAGTTGGTAGGCCGTCTTGTATTCTTCGAGATCCAGTTGCATTCCGGCCAGACGCTCGGCCTGAATGCGCAACATCATGACCACCTGGGACTGACGCAGCGCGGCTTCGAAGTCGCGCTCGATGGCGATGCCGGGGCCAGCCGCAGCGGCCAACTCCGGCAGCAGGGCCGGGGGGCCACAGAGCACGACGCGCGCGCCCAACCGGGGCAGCAACAGCATGTTGGAGCGAGCAACGCGGCTGTGCAGAATGTCGCCCACAATGGTGACCGTGACGCCCGCCAGGGTCTCCGCACTCACGGCTTCGACGCCAGGACGCAGATGAGCCAGGATGGTGCGCAGATCGAGCAGCGCCTGGGTGGGATGCTCGTGCATGCCGTCGCCCGCGTTCAGCACCGGCAGGCGGGTTTCGCGCTCCAGCAGCCAGGCCGCGCCGGAGGAGTTGTGGCGCAGAATGATGGCTTCGGCGCCCAGGGCACGCAGGGTGAGGCCGGTGTCTTTCAGCGATTCGCCCTTTTCAATGCTCGACGAAAGGCTGGAGACCAGCGTGGTGTCGGCGCCCAGGCTCTTGGCTGCCAGCTCAAAACTGGTGCGGGTACGGGTCGAGGACTCGTAAAAGAGCAGCGCGATGCGGCGCTTGGCCAGGATGCGGGCGCGCTCCAGCGGGTCCTGGTTCTCCAGTGCCGTGGCGCGGGCAAGAACATCGCTCAAGGCATCGAGCGTGAGGTCCTGGGTCGAGAGCAGCGAGCAGGGGTTGTAGGGAAACGGCGAGGCTGCGACGGGCGGAAGAGGAAGCTGGCGGCGTGCGGGTGTTGCGGTCGGGCTCATGTGCGTCCACACCGGAGCACCGGGCTCCGGTCCGGTTCATAAGGTTTGCCGGAAAGCTTGGGGGCCCCGGCGAGGGCGGCGCGTGTGTTGGCGCCGATAACTGACAAAAAGAGCTTAGTACTCCGACCGCATGAGGTTGTACTTCCCAGGTCCCCAAATGCGAGGGACCTGGGGCACCCATTCTGTTTGGACCCGGATCTCCGAATCACGCGGTCGTGGTCCCAGTTTAGTAAAGGAAGCTGCTAATCGACCCGCTCGACCAGCAGAACCTGCTCGTCGTTGTCGACTTCCTGAAATTTGACTTCGATGATTTCGCGGCTGCTGGTGGGAACTCGCTTGCCGATGTAGGTCGCCTCAATGGGCAGTTCACGATGGCCGCGGTCAATCAGCACGGCCAGTTGCACGCGGCGCGGACGGCCGTGATCGAACAGGGCGTCAAGCGCGGCGCGCACTGTGCGGCCGGTATAAAGCACATCGTCGCACAACACCACGTCGCGGCCCTCGATGTCGATGCCGATGGCGCCGGGCGTGACCACCGGACGGCTATCCGCAGTCGTCAGATCGTCGCGGTAGAACTGGATGTCGAGAACGCCGGTGGCGACTTTGCGCTTTTCGATGCCAGAGATCAGTTTGCCCAGCCGCTCGGCCAGCGGAATGCCGCGGCGCTTGATCCCAACCAGCGCCAGGTCGTCGCTGCCGTTGCTTTTTTCAACAATCTCGTGGGCCAGGCGCACCAGGGTGCGCTCGACCTCAGAGGCGGACATCAACCTGCCCTTGGTGCGCAGGATGGGCTTACTTTCGGTTTCACTCATGAGTCTTCTCTCGCGGCGTGTCTCTCGCAGGATGATACGAGGGGTTGCCGCTGTGGGGCAAGTTGTGGACAAGTGGGACGGAATTGCCGCCAGGGGAAGTTAAACTTCCGGCTGCCGGTTGCGGCCCATCAGCCGCGCCCCCAGTGCGCCCCCGGCAGTCGCAAACACCACCAGGGAAACGGTCAGAACAGCAATCACGGTGAAGGTCAAACCGCCACGCCCTTCCGGTGAATTCAGCAGCGCCTTGGCCACCTGGATGGTCTGCGCATCCATGCCCGCGGCCGCCCATTGCTGGCTGACCTTATCGCTGACCTGGTTCTGCCAGTAGTCGTCGAAGACCTTGCCCTGGTGCCAGAAGAAACGCATGCCGAAAAGCGTGGCACTCATGGTGGCAGCCGCTATCCAGCCGCCGACCAGGCCGGTAACCAGGCCGATGCGGGCGCCAGCTCCAATCGTGATCCATGCCGGCCGCTGGCTGCGCAAATAGAGCGCGACTGCCCAGGCTCCGGCTCCGGCCATCCAAACCAGGCCAAAGAACCCTACCAGCGGAAATCCGCTGGCCAGCAGCCCCGCTGGAATTGCCAGCAGCAGCACACCGCGCAACGCAGGCTTCCAGTCGACGCTGCTTGCATCGCGCACGACCTCGTTCCAGGGCTCAGGCTGAGCCAGCCCGGAAGGAGCGTCCGCGGCGTAGAGCAGTTGCGGCAGACCGCAGGCGGGGCAATAGGTGTTCTCAGCCTGGACGGTCTGGTGGCAGCGGTTGCAGGTGATTTCCATACATCTATGAGCCTATGCCACGGGATTGGGGTGAGTCCAATGGATTGACTCGGTTCGTGGTGGCGCGCGCAGCGTTTTCGGCCACCAGACGAATGTGCGCGGGACGCGTGCGGCAGCAGCCACCCACAATCTGCGCCCCGGCCGCAAACCACTCGGCCGCCATCGCGCCGAAGCCCGCCGGATCGCCGGAACCTGTCCAGCTACGCGCGTCCGCATCCCATCCTTCGCCGGAGTTGGGGTACACCACAATCGGCTTGTTCGACGCAGAGCGCAGTTCGCCAATCAGCTCCGGCACCAGCGCGGGATGAGTGCAGTTGACGCCGATGGCGATGGTCTGCGGATAGCGGGCGGCGGCCTCCGCGCAGGCCCTCAGCCGTTCACCGTGGGCGACATGCTGCCCGTCCTTGCACGTGAAGCTGAACCACGCGGCCAGTTCCGGCCAGGGAGCCAGCGCCTCACCGATGGCTTGCGCCTCTTCAAGCGACGGCAAAGTTTCAAAGGCCAGCAGGTCAGGCGCGGAAGCTGCGGGCGCATCGGCCAGCACGCGAATGCGCTGGCGGTGAAAACCGACCAGATCGGCAAAAGTGCAGCCGTAGTTGCCGTGATATTCGGAGCCATTGTGCAGCGCCGCGCCATACGGCCCAAGCGAACTGGCGATAACGATCCGGCGGTTGGGGAACTCCGCAGCGGCCGACCGCGCCAGTTGCACCGCACGCAACAATGCGGCGTCGGCGCGTGCCGGGGCCAGGCCGAACTCCGCATAACCCATGCGCGACACCTGGTAGCTGGCCGTCAGAAGGCAATCGGCACCTGCCTCAATGTAGGCGCGATGCACGGCGGCCACCTTTTCCGGCGCGTCTTCAAGCACGTGCGCGGACCAGAGCGGCCCGTCGATGCACGCTCCCTGGTACTCAAGCTCCGACGCCATTCCACCGTCCAGCACATGGATGCCGTCGAGAAGTGCGCCGCGGTTCTTGGCTCTTTGCATCACTGGATGTTAGCGCTGCTGTTCTCTGTTCCCTGATCCCTCTTCCCTGTCTTCTTTAGCAGCCCGTTCCCGCTTTGGCCAGCGCTTCCTTCAGGCCTTTCATGCTGATGCGGGTTGAGGATTCAGGGGTTCCGCCGCCGTGCCAATGCGTCTCAAGGCTCACGGCATAGTGGTAACCATCGCGCTGCAGGGCCTGGAGTTGGCCGACCCAATCCACCGCGCCCACGCCCACTGGCGCCCACTCCCATTTGCCGTCGGCCTTGCGGATCACGCTTTTCGCGTGGCAGTGGCCGATACGGTGCTTGGGCAGCAGGTTGTAGCCGTCTGGATAAGGCGTGTTTCCCGCGAAGGTTGCCGCGTTGCCTGGGTCCCAGTTGAGCATGAAATTGGACTCGGGGACACCCTTGAGCGTCTCGGCGGCTTCTTCGCCGGTGGCCGTGTTGCACGCCATCTCGTTTTCGAGCAGCAGGATCATGTTGCTCTTGGCGCAGGTGCGGGCGGCTTCGCGGAGCTTGTTGTTGATGGCCGCGCGGTAAGGCTTCTGGTCTTCGAGCCGCCAGAAGTCGAAGCAGCGGATGCGGTCGGTCTCAAATGCTTTCGCCAGCTCAATGCAGCGCTCCAGCAGCGCGTCCTGCTGCTTGAACTCGAAGTCCGCGTGAAACTGGTCGCGGCGCGGGCTTTCCTTGGACAGCGGCGCGCCCGGCCAATCCGTCTTGAAAACCGGGCTGGCAATGTCGGTGACGCGCAGTTTGTACTTGGCAAGAATTTCGCGGGCCTTGGCAACCTCGGCCGCGTCCAGTTCGGAGATGTTCTTGTTCCACATGCCGCGCAACTCGATCCACTCGAGGCCGAAGTCGTGAGTGGCGACGAAGCATGCATGGTCGAAGTCCTGCGAGATTTCGTCGTTGATGACCGAAAGCCGGAAAGGGCAGCTCGGGGCTGCGTACGCCGCGCGCGGAATTGTTGCGAATGCGCCAATTGCTGCCAACCCGGCGAGAAACTCCCTGCGTGATGCGGACATTCGTGCCTCCTCCAACTTCGGAGCGCTGAATGCACGCGTTCCGGTTGCGTTTGTCATTGTAAAGCGCGTGGGACATTGCTGAAGCTGCGGCTACACCTTCAAGAAAATCCTCTTGCGATAGAGCACCCATACGGGGAGGAAGCAAAATGCAGCGATCGAAACTGAGAAAGTGAACGCCGCCCATCCGGGATTGTGGATATACCTGAAGATGGGGGACGTGAGAAACACCACCAGGGATTCACGTCGTCCGCCCATCCAAAAGACGATGTGATCGAGCCCGTTGGGAACCAGTTCGCTGAACATATACGCCGTAATGGCGTTGGAGCCGAAGACCACCCAGGGGTAAACGAAGCCCGCGCCACGGCCTTTGCCCCAGCCCCATTGCTCCACCGCCCAGAAGGCCAGGGTAAGCACAAACAGCGACCAGCCGGCCGCCACCAGCACAAAGGAACTGGTCCACAGATTTTTGTTGAGCGGGAACCAGATCGACCACAGGTAGCCGGAGGCCAGGCAGGCCAAGCAGAACGCAGCCAATCCCGCGGTCTTTACCCTCACGGTTTTCTGCGTGCGCAGCCACAGACCGGCCAACATTCCCAGAAGCGCGGTTCCCAGGGAGGGAAGGTCGCTGAGCAGGCCTTCGGGATCGTGGCGGTTGTGCGGGTCGAGCACGCCGGGGCCGGGCCAATCCAGATACAGGTGATGGGGCATGATCTGCCGGTCGAGCCAGGAAGTCAGGTTCAGGGTCTGATCCATGAAGGGGAAGTCCCTGCCCGGCATTCCAGCGCCGGGGATCGGAATCCAGCGGAGCAGCACCCAGTAGCCAACCAGCGCCACGACGACCGCGGCAATCTTGGTTGAAGCGCGTTTGTCCCACAGGTAAAACAGGCTCACGGCAAGATAGACGATGGCAATGCGCTGCAACACGCCGTAGATGCGCATGTTGGCCAAGTGGAAGAGCGGAAACACGTTGATCAGGACGCCAAACAGGAACAGGATGACGGCCCTCTGGAGCGTGTGCACGGCCAGTTGAGCGCGTGTGGCGCCGCGGGCCAGCCGGACATCGAAGGCAAAAACCACCGAGGCTCCCATAATGAAGACGAAGGTCGGAAACACCAGGTCCGTCGGCGTCAGACCATTCCACACGGCGTGATTCATGAAGCCCCAGGAGCCGGAGCCGCCGTTGTTGTTGACCATGATCATGAAGGCGATGGTGATGCCGCGCAGCACGTCCAGCGACAGCAGACGCTGAACCGGCGTGGGTGCGAGCGATGGGTTGGTCATTGCGCTTTGATTCTCCGCGGAGTCGATTTCGGGATCGCCTTTACCCTACGCGGTCAGGGCCGGGATCGCCAAGTGCGATCCGTCGGCGCGCTTGCTCCGCTCGCTTCGGCGCGGAGGCCGCAACCCTCCTCTTTTCGCTTCTGACCCCGGCACTGCTAAACTCTCCCTTCAGGGAAACCCCAAAAAAACATGCACTTCCAGGAGGCCATTCGTGCCCGAATTTCAACCTTTTGTCTCTCCCAATGAGACCCGCCCCGAGTTCACCGTTCGCGCCATTCTCCTGGGCTCCATGTTCGGCATCATCTTTGGCGGCGTCACGGTGTATGTGGGACTGCGCGCCGGCCTGACGGTGGCCGCGTCGATTCCCATCTCGGTGCTCTCGATCAGCATCCTGCGCGCGTTCGGCCGGGCCTCCATCCTTGAAAACAACATCGTCCAGACCACCGGCAACGCCGGCCAGTCGATCGCCGCGGGAGTCATTTTCACTCTGCCGGCGCTCATCTTCCTGGGCTTCGATCTGGAATACTCGCGCATCTTCCTGCTGGCCCTGATCGGTGGCTGGCTGGGCGTCTTGTTCATGATTCCGCTGCGCCGCCAGTTGATCGTTGAAGAGCACGAGAATCTCAAATATCCCGAGGGAACCGCCTGTGCCGACGTGCTGATCGCCGGCGAGAAGGGCGGATCGCTGGCCGGCCGCGTCTTCTTTGGCCTGGGCCTGGGCGCTCTCTACACTTTCTTCCAGAACGAAAACCTCTTCAAAGCCTGGCCGGGCACGCCGGAGTTTCAGCCCGACTTCGGTCCTCAGCACATCCTCAAAGGCTCATCCATCAAGGCCGATGCCACGCCGGAATACCTCGGCGTTGGCTACATCATCGGACCCAAGGTGGCCGGCGTCATCTTTGCCGGCGGCGTCTTCTCCTGGCTGGTCCTGATGCCGCTGATTTACTTCTTCGGCAAGGAGCTCGGCCATCCGGTCTATCCCGGCACCATCCCCATCAGCCAAATGGACCCCAGCCAGCTTTGGGGCACTTACATTCGCCCCATGGGCGCCGGAGCCGTGGCCGCAGCCGGACTCATTACTCTCATCAAGACTCTGCCCACCATCTTCGGCGCGCTCGCCTCGGGCTTCAAGAATCTGCGCCCCGGCTCTGCAGCCGCCAAGGCCAAGCCCATCCGGACGGAGAACGACCTCTCCATGGGAGTGGTTGTCGTCGGCTCCATTCTGATCGTGGCCTGCATGTTCTGTTTCCTTCAGTTCAAGCCCGTTCCCGGAGCCTACGTGGGCTGGATGGCCAACTTGGCCGCCTCGCTGCTGATTGTGGTTTTCGGGTTTCTGTTCGTAACGGTCAGCTCACGCATCGTCGGCCTCATCGGTAGCTCGGCCAACCCCATCTCCGGCATGACCATCGCCACGCTGATGGCCACCTCCGCCATCTTTCTGGTCAAGGGATGGACCAGCCCCGCCTTCGGCGCATTGGCCATCACCATTGGCGGCGTGGTCTGCATCGCCGCTGCCAACGCAGGCGACACCTCGCAGGATCTCAAGACCGGCTACATCGTCGGCTCTACGCCGCGCCTGCAGCAGATTGCGCTCATGATCGGCGTGGTCGTCTCCACGGTCGCCATCGGACTCACCCTCAACCTGATGAACACCGGGCTGCAGGAGTTCCACCAGGCCTCGCAACCGTGGGACATTTCGGCCAGTCATCCCGGCGTCGCCGTTCAGGCCGACACGCAACGGCTTCCCGAACAGATTCGCGTTCTCGGCGCCAACAAGTCTTCCACCTTGCACCACAAGGGCGAATACACCGTCCTCAACGCCCTCGGATCTTCCGAATTGGCCGACGGCAAATACCTCTACTCGCCCTCCACGGGCCGCATTGAGGTGCAGTGGATTCAGGGCATCGGCAGTGAGAAAGCCGCCGCGCCCCAGGCCCGCCTGATGGCCACCGTCATCAACGGAATTCTGAGCCGCAAATTGCCCTGGGGACTGGTTCTGCTAGGCGTCTTCCTGGTGATCGCCGTCGAGTTGTTGGGAATCCGTTCTCTCTCCTTCGCCGTCGGAGCCTATCTCTCGATCGGCACTACGCTGGCCATCTTCGTCGGTGGAATGGTGCGCTGGTTCGTCGACGCGGCTGTCAAAAAGGCTGGCGGCGACGCCGAGGAAGCGGACAGCGAAATCTCTCCCGGCTCCTTGTTCGCCTCTGGACTGATCGCGGCCGGCGGCATTGTCGGCCTCTGCGGCGTCGCTCTGAAGGGCTACGAAACCACCTTCGACAAGGGAGATATCCTCAACTTCCCGCATACCTTCCTGGATAACAACTATGTCTCCGTCGCAGCCTTCGCCGCGCTGGCGTTCTCGCTCTATTACTTCGCGCGCAAGCCGCTGAAGAAGTAACCGGCCTCCGCGCTGCCGGTCGTCACAAGGCAAACCATGGGGGGATTCCAGGTCTCGAATTTGAGGCCTGAAATTCTCCCATTCATTTTGTCTGGTAAAGGATTGCGCGACATATACTCGTCCTGTCGTGGCGGAAGAGCGTCCCGCCTCTGAAATTCACAACAAAACAGGAAGTGTCATTCTGAGCGAACGGGGCCCCGAACGCTCTTCAGTTCGGGGGGTGTGAGCGAAGAATCTGCGTTTGTTCTTTCGCCAGTTTTGCAAAGAACTTCAGAGACAGGACACCAGGAAGCGGGAGGGCGTATGACGGATGCCGAACTGGAGGACTACAAAAAGACCCGGCTTGCCGGGTTGCTGGACTTTTACAACCGGCGCTCAATCAGCAGTAAACGATGGCACCGGGCGTGCTCGATCTATGCGATCGTCGTGACCGCGTTATTGTCGCCGCTGATCGCGACTGGGGTTCTGGAGGGCTATCGCACCCTGGGCGGAATTGCGGCAGCGTCTGTTGTCGCCGTCACGTCCATCATGGCCAATTTCAAGTTCCAGGAAAACTGGCTGAGCTACAGGCGTACGTGGGACGCTCTCAGTCGCGAGGTCGTCAGACATGCGGCGCACATCTCCCCTTACAACGAGGAAGAGAGCAGGAATGCCCTGCTCGTGGAGCATCTGGAGTTGCTGACAGCGGCGGAGGGTGAATCGTGGGCCATTCGCCACGCACCGCGGAAACAGGCGAAAGAAGAGGAAGACAACCAAGGCTAGGCCGTGGGCTTTCTCGTCCCGCTAGCGCAGAATGTGCCACAGATGCCACACGCCGTAGAAGCAGAGCGCTGCGAGCGCTTCCAGCCCAAGCGCCACCATTAGGCCTTTCGCGCACCGGAAGCCGTTTGCTTTCGATTCGAGCAAGTCCGCTGCTTCGTCGAACGCAGGGGCATCGCCAACCGCAGACGCCCAGGAAGGGGCAGCATAAGAGTTTGCCCGCGCAGAGGCGTGAAATGCTTCAACTTCGTACTGTTCGAGAACTTGGCTAGCCACGTGGGTACCTTCCTTGTGAAAGGTCTATCGGCAAATCTGTAACCATGATGACCTCGGTACACGAAACCAGCGCTGGTGGGATTGCAAATAGATTCTGCCAATTCCATTTTCAGGAATATGTGACAGGCGTCACTCCCGATTTGGAACCGATGCCGTGGACGTGAAGGCCATCACAATTGTCGGGGAGCGCATCGTTTTCTGGGCTCGCTCAAGAGCGGAAGTGGCGGCAAATCACTCCGGAAAAGTAGCGCCCGCACGGGCGATGCGAATACGGTGGTCGGTGAAAAGAATGGGCGAGCCGGGCACCGAAATTTTGGGCATGTGGCAGCCGGCGCAGTCGCGCTTTCCCGCCGGACAGGCCTTTCCGGGCTGATCGGCAAGAGCGTGTGTCCCGTGTGCGTGGCAGGCCAGGCATTTGTCGTCATAGGCCGCCGTTTCGCGTACCATGGGCGCGTGCGGATCGTGGCAAGCGGTGCAACTGGTGCGCTGGTCGGCCGGATTCCAGCAGCGGCTGCCCTCCAGGCGATAGGCCGGTGACACCACGCCGTGCACGCCCTGCGGATTCTGTGCCTTCATGCTGCTGGCTGACGTGTGGCACTGGTTGCAGAGTTCCGCTTTCTGCTGCGGCAGCAGGTGCGAGGGGGAAAAGATGCCGGTCCCGGCGGGCTTTCCCGCTTCCATCGCCGCGGCATGTTTCCCGCCCGGTCCGTGGCACGTTTCGCAGCCAATGCCGGGCGTGAGGCTCACGATATCGATTTTGTCGCCAACCACCGACGCCGGGCTGTGGCAGCGGAGGCAACCGCGCAAGTCGCCGGCAGTGAGCGGTTTGCCCAGCGCCGCTTCAAGCGAAGTGGGTAGCGCGGGGTCGGCTTCCGTGTCCAGCCCCAGCTTGCCCTGGGCGGTGAAATAGTCCACCGGGATGCGGTAATATTGCCCGCCATGCTGAATCAGGTAGGCCTGAAAGACCTTTCCCGAACCCACAGCCAGGAAGAGCGGTTCGCTGATTTTGCCGTGCGCATCGCTGGCCGTGAAGGTGGTCTGTCCGCCTTCGCGCTGAAGCGTGTAGGTATAAGGCCCGCGCTCGAATCGCAGGCTGGGATGCTCACTGAGAAAGCGCGACTCCGCCGGCCGCGTAACGGACAAGCCCATCTCCGAGGTCATCTGTTTCGCAGGTTCGGAAATGTGGCACTGGGCACAGGAGGCCGATCCTGCGTAATCCTCTACCCGGACTGCGGGGTGAGTCGGCTGCCACGCAGCTTCCCCGACGGGCTGCGCCTTCTGTGCCGTGGAGTTCAGTCCTGAAACCACCGCAAGCGTCGCCCTCCAAAGCAGGCGGGCAACAAGTCTTCTGTTGATTTGCATCGGCTCGTCTTCCTCAATCGGCCGGGCAGAGAGGAAGTCTCGCGAAGCCGTGTGCAAGCTGAAAGGCTATGCGCTCCACCATTCACCGGTCAATGCAGTGGACGGATGCATCCAGGGCAATCGCATGTCAAGCCTCTTTGCACACAACGCTTGTCATCCTGAACGTAGTGACGAAGGATCTGTGGTGGTCTTTTCACGTTGCGGTGAAGGTTGGAGAGGTCACTCCAGCCATCTTGCCGGAACTAAGCTGAAAGGCAACCGCGGATCCTTCGTCACTGCGCTCCTCAGGATGACAAATCGATGAGAGAGTTCTGAGGATTCCGAATGCGACTGTTCTGCGGATGTATTGCAGGAGCAACAGCGGGGTTACTCGCCGGTCACGAGAAGTGAGCGGCCTAAATTCCGGCGCTCCCGCCGTGCTTGCGGAAGACGACCGTCAACTCGCGCCGCCAATGCTCGCTGAGGGCGACCAGTTCCCACTCCACCTGGGGCGAAAGGTAGCGCAGCACCGCCTCATTGGCCGGATGAATGCGCAGAGCGGGAGCGGCCAGCAGCAGGCGTGGCGGGAGCGGTGAAACCTCGACACCGGGAAAATACCCCTGCCGCTCGAAAGCGGAGAGCGGACGACCGCCTGCGTTGCCCGCCGTGGGCTGGCGGTCGTCGTTGAGGGCGCGCACGCGAATCCAGTAGTCGAGCGCCTGCAAGGGAAGGTGCAGGTCCTCGTTGGCTTTCAGTTCAATCACTGCCAGGCGGCCGTTGCGGTCAAGTGTGAGCAGGTCGAGCAGGTTGCGGTCGCCGACGGAGAGCGCCGGCACCTGCGAGTAGAGCAGGTCGCCGCGCAGCCCTGGGAGCAACTCGGCAATTTCGCCGCGCAACCGGGCCTCAAGCCAGCGCTCCGGCTGCAGCCGATAGAGCGGATCGGTGTGTGAGCCGTCGCCATGACGGCTCAAAAAAAGCCGCCCAAAAAGATCGCGGCAGAGCGCCTCATTTTCTTCAGTGAGTGGCGTTTCATTGGCGCCCGCGCCGAAGATGATCTCGTTCTCGCAGACAAAGGAGTGAGCGGCAAAGCCGTGGCGCACCCGCGCAAACTCCAGCCCGTGCAGCAGCAGCCCTACCTCGGTCGCGGAAGTGGGCCGCACCTCGACGCGCTCCCTTGCCGCCGCGGGGACGAGCGACAGCAGCCGGTCGACGCCGTCCTGGCACCGATCAACGGCCGCTGAGGCTGAAAAAGCGTGCACCAACCGCGACTCCAGGTTGCCGGTATCGCGAAAATCCACCTCCTCAAGTTCTTCGCTGCGTTCGTCGAGCGTGAAGAGCTGGAAGTCGGCGGCAGCGTGGTTCAGCCAGGCCATCCTTTCGGCGGTGGTCCGCCACGCCCCGGCCGGAACCACGACCTTCAGCCCGCCGAAGTGCCGCCGGCCGTCGCCATGCTGGCGGCAGTGGTCCAGCCAGAGAATCCCGAGCGTGAGAATGCCGTCGGCAATGGCCGCCGACTCCGCTTCACCCACGCCGATCACCGCCTCGGCCGCCGTTCCGCGCAACAGGCGTCCGCGCACATAAGCCGGGCCGAAGCTGTGCTCCAGGTCCATCGCCGAGCGAAAACCTTCGACCTTTGACCCGATAAAGCGGCGGGTCAGCACGCGCTCCAGAAGCTTTTGATAGTTGCGTCGCGCCGCCTCGCGTGCGGTGGGCGTGCGGCGGTCGCTGGTGGGCACCAGTTCCAGCGCCTGCGGCTTGGCTGCGCCCATACGCCGGGTCATGAGGCGCAGGCATTGCGCTCGCTCCTGCACTTCGACCACGGTGCGCATCAGGTTGCGCTCCTCGCTCCAGAATTGCAGCAGGCAGCGCCCGTGCGATTCGCTGACTGAATAGCGTGCGGTGCGCATGTCGAACAGCACGCGGCCGTCTTCAAGCAGCGCCGCGGCTGGATTTTCCGCCAGGTATTCTTCGATGGTTTGGGTCAGTTGTTCCGCGGTCGCAGCGTCAACGCTGGCGGCCACCGGCGGCCCTACCAGCCCTGCCGCGTGCACAGATTGGTGATGTGCGCCGTGTGGTGGCGGGAGTGCCAATCATAGTGCGCCAGCGCCTCGGCGAGTTTCTGGCGGCCCATCTCGGGATGGATGTAGCCCTTCTCGAAATCTTCGCTACCGAGCGATTCCAGCAGCGCCACCCAGCGGCCGTGCAAGGCCTCAATCAGTGTCAGCGAGCCGTCGACGGGCAGCGTTCGGCTGTCGGAAAGATTGGCCCAGGCGGCTTCGTCGTAGGGCTTGACGGTGGGCCAGTCTTCGGTAAGCGCCAGCTTGAAGCGGATATAGGCGTTGGCGTGGCTGTCGGCCACGTGATGCACCACCTGACGCACGGTCCAGCCGCCCTCGCGGTAGGGTGTGTCGAGTTGGCTTGGAGTCAGGCCGCTGACGGCGGCGCGCAGCCGCTCGGGAAGCAGTCGCAACGTCTCAATTTGCGCGGCGCGCACCTCAACGGTGCTGCTGGCCGGAGGGATGTAGCGGCCGATCGGAAATCGCAGGGCTTCCGAGGGTAGATCACCCAAATCGTTCACGGCACGCACCTCACTTGTGTTTCCAGCCGGATCGAATCAAATTATGCATCCCGGCCTGGCGGCAAGGCTGCCAGCCCAGGCCGGGGGCCACGCTAGGCGTGCTGATGATGATGGTGATGATGACGGTGATGGTGGTGGCTGGAGGAAGCAAATACGGGGCTGGCGAACACCATCAAAAGCAATGCAGCTGCAAGAATCTTCTTCATGGGTTGAATTTAGCACGAGAATGGGTGCAGTGGAAGAGGGCGAAAGGCTTCCGAATCAAGAGAGGAACGGGTGCGAGGGACCTTTTCCCGGTATGGGAAAGCACTGGATTCCGGGTGGCTGGACTTCGTGCTGGACTTCGCCTCCGGGGCGCTCCAGCGTACACTGAAAAGCACGATGAGCACAACGGCTGCTTCCCCCCGCCCAAGCCACAAGCGCTACTTTTTTGAGAAATTCGGCATCGCCGAGCGCCTCCTCGAGCGCTGCCTGGGCGAGGCTCTGGCAGCAGGCGGCGACTATGCCGATCTCTACTTCGAGTCCGTGACCGCGACCTCGCTGGGAGTCGACGAGCAGATCGTCAAATCCGCCAGCCAGGGAACCAGCGCCGGGTGCGGCATTCGCGTGCTCTCCGGCGAGCGTACCGGCTATGCCTACACGGACAATCTGAACCCCGACCGGTTGCTTCACGCCGCGCGGACGGCCGCTCTCATCGCCTCCGGGCCCGCCAAGCAGATTGTGCAGGGATTCACCGAGGCTCCGGCTGCCGACCTCTATCCCGTTCCCCTGGGCGGATACGATCTGGACCTGGCCGCGCGCCTGGAGCTGATTTTGCGCGCCGACCGCGCCGCACGCGCCTACGATCCGCGCGTTGTGCAGGTGCGGGCAGGCTACTCTGAGGAACTGCGCCGCATTCTTATCGCCGCCTCCGACGGAGCGTTTGCCAGCGATACTCAGCCGCTGTGCCGGCTCAATGTCTTCGTCATCGCGAAAGAAGACGCCAACACCACCAAGGGCTCGGCTGGTGGCGGCGGTCGCTCTGGCCTGGATCAGTTTGTGGGCACCAAGAGCCCGGAAAGTCTGGCCCGCGAAGCAGCGCGGGGAGCGATTCTGCAACTGCATGCCGTCCCGGCCCCAGCGGGCGAAATGGAGGTCGTGCTCGGTCCCGGCTGGCCCGGCATTCTGCTGCATGAGGCCGTGGGCCATGGCCTCGAAGCCGACTTCAACCGCAAAAAGACTTCAGCCTTTGCCGGGCTGATCGGTCAATCGGTCGCCAGTTCCAAGGTCACCGTGGTGGACAACGGCGCCATCGCCGGCCGGCGCGGATCGCTGAATGTCGACGACGAGGGCACGGCAACCCAGGAAACGACTCTCATTGAGGGCGGCGTGCTGCGGGGCTACCTCACCGACAAGCTGTCTGCAAGACTAACTGGCGCGGCCAACACCGGCTCCGGCCGCCGCGAGAGTTACCAGTCCATCCCCATGCCGCGCATGACAAACACGTATATGTTGGCCGGCGACGACGCGCCGGAGGACATTCTGCGCAGCGTCAAGCATGGGCTCTATGCGGTCAACTTCGGCGGCGGCCAGGTGGACATCACCAACGGCAAATTCGTATTTTCCGCATCGGAAGCCTACCTGATTGAGGACGGCAAGATTACCGCCCCGGTCCGCGACGCCACCCTGATCGGCAACGGCCCTGAAGCCCTGAAATATGTCTCCATGGTCGGCCACGATCTCAAGCTGGATGAAGGCATCGGCACTTGCGGCAAAGACGGCCAATCCGTCCCCGTAGGCGTTGGCATGCCCACCATCAAGCTGGACAAGATGACGGTTGGGGGAACAGGACGCTGAAGTTCGTCCTTCTCGATCAATGAATCGGCAGAACAACTGCGGCGCCCCCAAGCAATCGAGGGCGCCGCAGTTTTTTTGAGAAGTTCTTGTTTGATTCAATTGCTCGGGGGCACAGGCAGGAAGGGCAGAATCGGCGTTCCTTCCTTCTGAACTGCCTGCAATTGGTTGGGATCAAGGCCGAGCAACCAGAGGATGCTGGGCGCCACTTGGGCGGTCGACACATTGGCCTTCACCACCTCGGCGCTGGAGATGCCCGGTCCGGAAACCAGCAGTCCAACATGGATATCGTCCTCGTTTAACCCACCATGCTCGGCGATCTTCGAGCCCCCGGTGAAGATTACGCCCGTGTTGACCTTGACGATGATGTCCGGAACGCGCTCGTCAACGGCCGGATCGTCCCAGCGATTTTTGAGCGTGGGGCCAGCAAAGATCTCCTGCGCGCCCAAGTCCTTGCCTCCGTTGCCATCGTCGAGCCAGGGCAGGACGGCATCGATGTCCGAAGGGCTCTTGAGCCAGATCATCGACGCGTCGTCGGAGATGTCGAAGGCGTAGCTGGAGCCAACAACCGTTGCGGGAACGCTGCCGGGAATCTTGGAGACCTTGGCGGGATCGATGGGCGACTGGCCGTGTTTGGCGGTCACGATGATCACCGTGCTCGATGCGAGCCCTGAGTCCTTGATCGCGGCCCAGATGCGGCCCAGGGAGGAATCCACGAAATCCAGCTCGGACTTCAAATTTTTGGTCGGCGTCCCCCACTCATCGCTGTAACCCGCGCCCTTGAGCTTTTCGCCCACGCTCACGGCCTGGAAATTGAAGCCGAAGATGGCCGGGATCGGAGCTGCTTTGGAGCCGTCGTGGGTGCGCCCGTTGATTTCGTTGAGGATGGCGTTGACCTTGAGCCCGTCGTAGCATTTGATGTTTTCAATGCTGTCGGTCCACGCGTTGGAGGGTGTGGCATTGGCTGGATCGGGCAGCGGGCTGCAACCGGAAACGGCAGGCAGGGCCACGGGGACGGAGTTGATTTCAGGAGTGAACAGGTCGTCCACTCCCTGCCCGCTGGGGCCTTTCACCCATTCATACGAGGGGTGCTTATCTGACCATGCAGTGTAGAAGCCAGCTTTGCGCGCCACTTCGAAGATCGTATTCACCCGCAGGTATTGGTGCGGCCACACCGGCGCACAGCCTTTGGTCGAATCCCGCGGCAAGTACTTGGGATTGATCGCGCCGCCGCCATTGAGCTTGGTGTAGTCGTTGTCGATTTCCTCGTCGAAACCTACTTGAGTGCCGATGACCGAGGGGCAAAGCCCGGCCCCGCCGACGATGCCATAGGGAGTGGTGAGCGCGGGCGGAGAAAGCTTGCGGTTGTAGGTGACGTCGTACCAAATGCCGGTGGTGACTGGCGAGCCGCCGGTAATCAGCGCGGCCAGGCCGGGGAAAGAATCGGAAATGGAGGGGATGTAGGCATTGTCGTAGCGGATGCCACGTTTGGCCAGGGCGGCCAGGGTCGAATCGGGGTGGGCGGTGATGTAATTGCTGACGTCAATCGCGTGCAGGCCGTCCACGCTGATCAGCAGGACGTGCTCGATCTTGGGGGCCTCTGCCCGGCTGGCTGCCACAGCGGCGCAGGCGAGAGCGCACAGGACCAGGGAACGCTTCAAACGAATCATGATTTTTCTCCTCGGGGTTGGGGAATTCCGGCGAAGATCGATGTCCGGCTCAGGATGAGCTCGTACGGGGATCTGGAAATCGATTGCCGGAGCATACGCCGCGCCCGCGGCAATCCGGCGATCCCAGCTTCGACCGTGAATGTTAAAGAGAATGTGTGTGTTGGTGAACGGATGATGAAAAATCAGCCAGCCTGCTAGGCGAGAAAACCCAAACGCGTCTGTTTTCGCAGAATCTCGATATCTCGCGAGATATCGCGGCATCGCTCATAGAGCCTGACGCGGGACTGTAATTTGATTGGGGTCCAGACTCAATGCGATATCTGCCGCACGTTGACCAGCGGCCTGCACCAGACCCAGAAAGGTCCCTTGAAATGCTTGGGATTAAGTAGTGCTACCAAGGCGCGATGCGAATGGACTTCCTGTCCAGCACACCTCGAGCTTCGGAAGCATTACGCCGCATCTTCCAGACTGACCCTCACCTTGCGCCCCAGCGCCGAAGCAATATTCACCAGCGCATCCAATGAAAACCGCGAGATCCGCCCACGCAGCAAGTCATTGATCCGCGGTTGCGTGACCCCGCACCGCTTCGCCGCTTCCTTCTGCGTCCAACCTTTGGTCTTGATGATCGCTTCGATCTCGTCCATGAGTTCGGAACGTAAGGTCAGGTTCGCAGATTCTTCTGGCGTATCCGCGATCGCATCCCAGACGTTGGTAAATTCCTGCATTTCCGGTTTGCTCATGAATCACCTCGCATCAGTTGATTGAACCGCAACTTTGCGGTATCGATATCCCGCTTGGAGGTCGCGCGTGTCTTCTTTTGAAAAGCATGAAGGACATAGACCGCGTCGGCAAATCGCGCCGTATAAATCACCCGGAATATCCCGGATTCGTCTCGAATCCGAATTTCCTGAACGCCCTTGCCAATCTCGGACATCGATTTGAAGTTATCCGGGTTCCGTCCCTTCTGGACCATCTCCAGCTGGCGAGCAGTGTCCTGTCGTGCATCCTTCGGGAATTCCCGAAACACTTTCAGGGAATCGCCGAGAAAGCGGACCACTTTCATGGCCGCAGTATATCTGATTGGATATAGATTGCCAACTCCAGCCGTGCGCCCAATCCCTAGCTGTTTTTGTTACTGTTGACCCATGCCCCAAGCCGCTTCCCAACCCGATCCAACTGCTCTCGACCTTGAATCCCTTGCCGCCGAGGTGGTGGTGCTGGCCATGAAAGCCGGCGCCAGCGATGCTGAATCCGTGGCCCGCGAGGGCGATGAATTCAGCGTCAACGTGCGCATGGGCCAGGTGGAAACGCTCAAGGAATCGGGCTCGCGCGGCCTGGGCCTGCGAGTATTTCTGGGCGCGCGGTCAGCCTCGGCCTCCACCAGCGACCTGACCCCGGATGGAATCCGGCAACTGGTCGAAGGAGCCATGGCGCTGGCCAAAGTCACCGAAGAGGACCCCTTCACGGGCTTGCCCGGCACGGCTGAGTTCGGCTCGATTCCCGGCGATCTGCACCTCTACGACGAGGATGTGTATTCCCTGGCTGGGCCGGAACGCATCGAGTGGGCGCGACGCGCCGAAGCGGCGGCCCTCGCGGTTGACCCGCGCCTGACCAATTCCGATGGCGGCAGCTTTGATGCAGCCACCGGGCGCAAAGCGCTAGCCAACTCCCGCGGCTTTGTGGGTGGCTACCGCACCAGCTACGCCGGCGTTTCCGCGGCGCCGCTGGCCATGGACACGAACGGCCAGATGCAGCGCGATGGCTGGTGGTCGAGCGCACGGCGGCTGGCGGATCTCGACTCGCCTGAATCCATTGGCCGGGAGGCGGCGCGGCGAACCCTCCGAAGGCTGGGCGCCCGGCGCGTTCCCACCCAGCGGGTTCCCATCGTCTTTGCGCCGGAGGTGGCCCGTTCGCTCATCGGATCGGTGTTTGAAGCCGCCTCGGGCGACTCCATCTGGCGCAGCGCGTCTTTTCTCGCCGGCCGGCTGGAAGAGCAGATCGCCGCGTCAAACCTGACCATCGTTGACGACAACATCATGATGCTGCCCAGCGGCATGGGCGGCTTTGGCACGTCCCCTTTTGACGGCGAAGGGCTGCCCTCGCGGCGCACGGTGGTGGTCGAAAACGGCGTTCTGCGCAACTACCTGCTGAACACCTACACGGCCCGCAAACTGGGCATGAAGTCGACCCACAATGCCTCGCGCGGGTTGGCCGGCACGCCCGGCATCGGCTGCGGCAACCTTTATGTGGAGCCCGGCGCGCTGACTCCCGAACAGATCATTGCCGATATTCCGGCCGGCCTCTACGTCACCGGGCTGATGGGTTTTGGCGTCAACGTGGTCACGGGCGACTATTCGCGCGGCGCCACCGGGTTGTGGATCGAGAACGGCCAACTGACCCACGCTGTCGAAGAAGTGACCATCGCCGGCAACCTCGCCGAGATGCTGCGGAACGTGACCGCCATCGGCAGCGACCTCGAATTCCGCGGCTCTGTGGCTTCGCCCACCCTGCGCATCGACGGCATGACCATCGCGGGAGCTTGAGCCAAGTGGCTGTGTCGATTGAGCTCGAAACCCTCGCTTTTGACCCGGCCGACGCCCGGGCCGCGCTCGACCAATTGCCCGCCAAGCCGGCGGTCTTTGCCTTATATGGCGCGGAGGCGCATGCCGAGCCCTATATCGGCCGCACCCCCAACCTGCGGGGACGGTTGGAACGGCTCTTGCAGCCCTCGGCCAAACACCCGCGGCGGCTGCAACTGGCTGGCCGGGTGCGGCAAATTCGCTTCCGGCTCACCGGTTCTGAGTTCGAATCCCTTCTGGCGCAGTTCTCGCTCCTGGAGCAGATCTACGGGCCAAAATCTTTGGAGCGCATGCACCTGCGTGCGCCGGCCTTTGTCCGTTTCCTGGGCAGCAACGCTTACCCGCGCATTACCGTCACCCATCGCCCCGGCCAGCGCGAGGCCGATTGGGCATATGGACCCTTTGCCTCGCGAACGGCGGCCGAGCGCTACGCCGACGAGGCGCTCAAACTGTTTTTGCTGCGTCGCTGCACGGAGGAACTCGATCCCCATCCAAGCCACCCGGGCTGCGTCTACTCCGAGATGAAGATGTGCCTTGCGCCCTGCTACCAGGGCTGCACGGACGAGCGCTACGGCGAAGAGTCCGCGGCGGTGGAGCAGTTTCTGGCCACGCGGGGGGAAAGCCGGCTGGTCCAACTCCGCGCCCAGCGCGACGAAGCCTCGGCCAACCTGGAATTCGAAGCCGCGGCCGCCATCCACGCCCAGGTCCAGCGAGTGGAAGGCGTGAGAGCCCTGGCTCCGGAGCTGGTTCGCCCGCTCTCGCAGCTTCGGGCGATCGTGCTGCAAGCCTCGGCCGATCCCGGCGACGTAGCCGTCTTCCTCTTTGAAAATGGCCGTCTGAACGGCCCGACAGCTTTTTCCACCCTGGGCATGAGAATCCAGAACGAGCAATCCGGTTCGACGTCGCTGTTTGCGCAGCCAATGGCGATCGAACCGATTCCGGAAGAAGAGACAGGGAACAGGGATCAGGGAACAGGGATCAGGGAGCGCGATGTGGCGACAGCGGAACTGGCTGCGCCGGAAGCGCTGTGCGCCGGGATCGCTGCGCCTACAGTGGAGGGCGAAGCAGAGATTGTTTTGCCTGCCAAGCTTGCTCGTGGCGTTCTCGACGCCCGCCTCGAGGCCACCTTGACGGCACTTGCAGATCAGGGCCAAGCTCCCTCGCCCACCCCCCGCCAGGGGCATCTGGCCTTGCTCAAGCGCTGGTACTACCGCCCGGAAGCGCGCCGCACTGGCGAAATCTTCTTTCCCGGCCCCGACGGCCAGTGGCAGGTGAAAGCGATCTTGCGCGGTGTGGGGCGGGTTGCCGCTAAAATGCTGGCAACCGGAGACCGGGAATAGGGTAGCCCCCTATTGATTCGGCCCCAATTAGAAGCACCGTGCCCCATCCATTTCGCACGCTTTATCGCGAAATGGGTGGGAAGGCCCAACACTCTTTAGGGACCAGATCAGCAGGAAAGCCGCCCATGGCTGCGCGCAAGACCATTCGTTTCATGCTCGTCGAAGGCAGACCGATGGCGATCGGGAGGGCCAGGGAGGTTGCTGCTCTCGTCCTCGCTCATCCTCGGCGGGCACCCAGTCTGGTCGAGTGCCTGTGGGACGAAGACAGAGGTGTGGCCAACCGCGCCGCCGATGCGCTGGAGCACATCTCCCGCGAGCGGCCTTCCATCCTGGAACCGTGGAGCGCGTCGCTGCTCGGCTTGCTGGGCGAAGCGACTGAGAGCCGATTGCGCTGGAATCTGGTGCAGATCATTCCGCGGCTGTCGCTCAAAGGGCAGGAGATCCGGCGCGCAGTTGGGCTGCTCGAAGCCTGTCTTGAGGATCGAAGCTCCATCGTCAAAATAAGCGCCATGCAGAGCCTCGCCGACCTGGCGCGGCGGGATCACTCGATGGTGCCCGAGGCGCTCGACCTGCTGCGGATTCACACCCGTTCCGGAACCCCGGCCATGCGGGCCCGGGGACGCAAACTCCTCAAAATTCTGGAGCCCGCCGGGGTGGAATCTTCGGCGCGGAATCGATCGCGACGGGCTCCTTATCCCGGCTGATACACTGACCCTGCAAGGAGATACCCCAGAAACGCCCTATGGTCGAACTGCTTCCATCCATTCTTTCGGCGGATTTTGCCCACTTGGCCGATGAAGTTGCCGCGGCCGAGCGGGGCGGCGGCACGGTCATCCATGTGGACGTGATGGACGGCCATTTTGTGCCCAACATTACCCTCGGGCCGCCGGTGGTCAAGAGCCTGCGCCGAGTGACCGGCCTGCCGCTCGACTGCCACCTGATGATCGAGAATGCGGACGAGTTTATCCCCGCGTTTGCCGATGCCGGGGCCAACTGGGTGAGCGTTCATTACGAGGCTTGCCGGCACCTGCACCGCTCGCTCGAGCTGATTGCTCATCACGGCATGGAGCCGGCGGTGGTCATCAACCCGGCCACCCGCGTCGATTTGCTGCGGGATATTCTGCCCATGGTTCACCATGTACTGGTCATGAGCGTGAATCCGGGCTTTGGCGGGCAGAAGTTCATTGAGTTTTCGCTGGATAAGATCCGGCGGCTGGCTGAATTGCGTCAGGAACTGGGGCTGGCGTTTAAAATCGAAGTGGACGGCGGGGTGGCTCACGACACCGTGGCCCGCGTCGTCCAAGCAGGAGCGGACCTGCTGGTTGCCGGTAACGCCGTGTTTGGCGCTGGTCACCCGGAGCAGGATGCGCGGGCCCTTTTGACAGCGGCTCGCGAGGCCGCGGGCCAGTAGCCGGGATTTGCGCGTAACATTCGAGAGTATTGGGGAAAAGGCGAGCGGCCTCAAGACAGGCCGCAGCCGCAATGAGGTGGTATGAACCGGTTGTCCAAGAAAATTGTCGCGGTAGCTCTGGCGGTTCTGGTGCTGGGCGCAGTTTCTGTCCAGGCCAAGGACAAGAAGCCCAAGAAAAAGAAGCATGAGGATCTGAGCGCCAACCCGCTGGCAAACGTGGCCTCCAAGCAGCCCGACAAGGAGCTCTTCGACAAGGCGATGATCGCCATGAAGAAGGGCCGCTTTGACGTGGCCCGGCTTGACCTCCAGACCATGCTCAACACTTACCCCGATTCCGAATACCGGATGCGCGCCAAGCTGGCCGTGGGTGATAGCTGGTTCAAGGAGGGCGGCACCGCTGCCCTGACCCAGGCCGAGGCCGAGTACAAGGACTTCATCACCTTCTTCCCCCAGGCGCCGGAAGCTGCCGAGGCACAGATGAAGGTGGCCGACATCTATTACCAGCAGATGGAGAAGCCTGACCGCGACTTCGTCAACGCCCAGCGCGCCGAGCAGGAGTACCGGAACATGATCAACTCGTTCCCCGACTCCACGCTGGTGCCCCGCGCCAAGCAGAAGCTGCGCGATGTGCAAGAAGTGATGGCCGAGCGCGAGACCGAGATCGGTCTCTACTATGGCAGCCGCGACAACTTCGCTGCTTCGATTGCGCGGCTCTCGACCGTGGTCGATACCTACCCGCTTTATTCCAAGAGCGACCAGGCGCTGCTCGGCATTGGCGACGCCTATGCGGGCGAAGCCCACGCGGTCCAGATTGCTCCCAACCTTCCGGGCGCCATTCGGGAACGGCTGCGGTCGGTTTATCAGGACCGGGCCGCCGAGGCGTATGCCAAGGTGATCACCCGCTACCCCATGGCTCCGCACGTGGAAGACGCTCGCGACCGATTGGTGGCCATGAATCGCCCCGTTCCCGAGCCCACCGCTGAAGCGGTTGCCGAGAACGACGCCGAGGAGCGTAGCCGTCAGCCTTTGCGCTTTACCGACAAGACCTTCGACATCATCCGGCACGGCCCCGCAGTGGTACAGGCGGTGCATGTGGGCGAGCCGAGCTTGGACGACCCCAAGCGCACCCTGGCACCCGATGTGACCAAACAGAACGTGGCCATGTTCAACGCCGCCGTCAACGCCGGCAAGCCGGCTGTCACGGCTGTCGCGCCTCCCACGGGCGTGAACGAACCGCCGCGCAGCGATCAGCCTTCTCAAGCTCCCTTGCAGCTTGCGGCCCCGACTGGCGGCACAGGTGTGGGCGTAGAGGTGGTCAGCGCGCCCGCGGCCGACCCGAACGCCGTCGTCAAGCCGGTGGGTCCCGTCAACACAGCACTGCCCGCTGCTGAAAAGCCCGCCGAGGCTCCAGAGCAGATCAACGACGTCAAGCCTGGCTCCAACCCCACCACGCCCGCTAACGCCGCTGACGCCAAGAAGAAGAAGGCCGACCTGAGCGACGAGTCTTCCAGCAAGAAGAAAAAGAAGAAGGGGCTCTCCAAGCTGAACCCGTTCTAAGTGGCAAGCCGTTTCCACAGCAAAAAGGCCGCGCCCCACAGGGCGCGGCCTTTTTGCTGTCGGGCCGATGCCATTCCGTTTTCTGCCCGGCCTATAGCAAAACCAGAGTTGGTGTATCCCGACAGCAGTGCACCCAAGTCGACGCGACCACCAGAAAGCGGCGACCTCGCACTCATTGAACAGGACACAGGGACTCTGGCTTTGCTCTGGTCTGCCGGTCCGCATCTGGTAAAGTTAGGGGTGGTCCCCTCGCTCGAAGCCCTCATCCAAAGGGCTTTTGTGTGCCCATCCTGGGGCTCGCCCAAGAGAAAATATGCCTCACGACCTGCCAAAAGCGTACGACCCCACCGACCTTGAAGATCACTGGGCCGAATACTGGGTGCGCGAGAACCTCTTCGCCCAGCCCAAGCCCACGACCGCCGAAAACCAGGGCCCGAACGGCGAGCCCTTTACCATCCTTCTGCCGCCGCCCAACGTAACCGGCCGTCTGCACATGGGCCACATGCTCAACCAGGCGGAGATGGACATCCTGACCCGCTGGCGCCGCATGAGCGGCCGCCGCGCGCTGTGGTTGCCAGGCACCGATCACGCTGGCATCGCAACGCAGATGATGGTCGAGCGGCAGTTGACCAGCGAGGGCAAGACGCGCCAGGAACTCGGCCGCGAAGCCTTTGTCGAACGCGTGTGGGAGTGGAAGCGCCACTACGGCGGCGCCATCCTGGACCAGATGAAGCGCTTGGGCGCGTCGGTCGACTGGCAGCGCGAGTACTTCACCATGGACGAGAACCTGTCCGTCGCCGTGCGCGAGGCCTTCGTCCGCCTGCACGAGCAGGGGCTGATCTATCGTGGCGCGTACATCGTCAACTGGTGCCCCCGCTGCCAGACCGCCATCAGCGATCTCGAAGTGGTCCACCAGGAGCAGAAGGGCCACCTGTGGGAGATTCGCTACCCCATTCTCGGCGATGACGACAATGACACCGGCGAGTTTTTGACCGTCGCCACGACGCGCCCCGAAACCATGCTCGGCGACGTGGCGGTTGCCATTCATCCCGAGGACGAGCGCTACCTGCATCTGCACGGCAAAAAGCTTCGCCTGCCGCTGGTTGGCCGCGAGATCCCCATCATTCTCGACGAATGGGTCAGCCGCGACTTCGGCACCGGAGCCGTCAAGGTGACCCCGGCTCACGATCCCAATGACTTTGCCCTCGGCGAGCGCCATCATCTGCCGTCGATCAACGTGATGGACGACACGGGCCACATCAACGCGGAAGGCGGCACGTATGCCGGCCTCGACCGCTACGTGGCGCGTAAACGCATTGTCGCCGACCTCGAAGCGCAGGGCCTGCTGGCCGCCATCAAGGACTACACCAACAGCGTAGGCCACTGCGACCGCTGCAAAACCGTCGTGGAGCCGCGCCTTTCGACGCAGTGGTTCATCAAGATTCAGCCGCTGGCTGAGAAGGCGATTGCCGCCGTCAAGCCGGGCCCAGATGGCGAAAAAGCGGTCCGCTTCACCCCCGAGCAGTACGAGAAAACCTATCTCAACTGGATGGAAAACATCCACGACTGGTGCATCAGCCGCCAGCTCTGGTGGGGCCACCGCATTCCCGCGTGGCATTGCGGCACGTGTCACAAAATCACCGTCGCCCGCGTCGATCCGACGGCATGTGCTCATTGCGGCTCGGAGAAAATCACGCAGGAGACCGACGTTCTGGATACGTGGTTCTCCTCCGGTTTGTTGCCGATTTCGGTTTTCGGCTGGCCCAACTTTGGCGCCAAATCTCTGGCTGCCCCAGGTCCCTCGCACTTGGGGACCTGGGATCAGCAAGATCGCGCAGACTTCGATACCTTCTATCCCACGAGTCTCCTCGTCACCGGCTTCGACATTCTCTTCTTCTGGGTCGCGCGCATGATCATGCTGGGCTGCTGGTTTGCCGGCGACGTGCCCATGCCGGATGGCTCCAAGCGCGAACTGAAGGATTCGGTTCCGTTCAGAGAGGTTTATATTCACGCGCTGGTGCGCGACGCCAACCGCGAAAAGATGTCCAAGACCAAGGGCAACGTGGTTGATCCCATCGAGATCGTGAAGCAGTACGGCACGGACGCGGTCCGTTTCACCCTGGCTTCGATGGCCTCTCCCGGCACCGACATCGCCTTCAACGTGGCCCGCACCGAAGGCTATCGCGCCTTCGCCAACAAGATCTGGAATGCCGCGCGGTTCCTGTTCATGAACGTCGACCGCGCCGCGGAAATCGGCATCACCGTCGATCCTGCCGCCTTGGGCACGATGCCCACCGTTGCTGAAGATGCGCCGCTTGAAGCTCGCTGGATCGTTGCCGAACTGCACGCGACCGCGGCCAAGGTCAATCAGTCGCTTGAAAACTACCGCTACGACGACGCGGCCAACACCATCTATCAGTTTTTCTGGGGCAGCTTCTGCGATTGGTATCTCGAAATCGTCAAGCTGCGGCTGGACTTTCCGATGGATGGGCCGGAGGGCGAGTCAGCGAGTCAGCGAGACAGCAAGCGCGACAGCAGGAGCGCTGCGCTCACCACGCTGGTTTCGGTTTTTGAAGCGTCCCTGCGCCTGCTTTCGCCCTTCATGCCCTTCATCACCGAAGAAATCTGGCACGCACTTTACGACGGCAATCCGCCAGCGAAGTCGATTGCGCTGACAAAATATCCACAGGCAGCTGAGAAGGTAAATGGCGGGCAAGTCATCGATCAGATGAACGGACTGGGGTTCTTGATCACCGGTATCCGCGCTCGCCGCAAAGAACTCGGCATTCCGGAGAAGCTACATACTCCGGTCAAAGTGGTTCAATGGGCTGGAGCCTTTGGTAGTTCGCAGACATCTGAGGAAAATCCAGACATTGTAATGAAGCTCGCTCAAGTATCTGTTCTGGAATTTGTTCCTTTCGCCGACAGGGGAGCTGGCGGCCGATACGAGAATCTCGCGTGGTCGTCTGCTGGATCGACCGAGGTGGCAGTGGAGTACGAGAAGCAAATCGACGTTCCCGCCGAGCGCGCCCGTTTGACCAAAGACATCGAGAAGTACGAAAAAGGCATCGCCTCCGCCGAGCGCCAGTTAGGCAACGAAGGATTTCTAGCCAAAGCTCCGGCGCATGTAGTCGAGGGATTAAAAAAACAGGAATCCGAAACCCGCGCACTTCTCGAGAAAGCCCGTTCAGCTTTGGCAGCGCTGCCAGAGGCTTGATAACTGTTCACTGACAACTGACAACTGACAACTGACAACTGACAACTGATTACTGATTACTGAGAACTGATCACTGCCTTATGGATTGGAAGAGTAGCCGCATCGACGCATTGCTGGAGCAGGCCCTGGTTGAAGACAAGGCCGCCGGCGATACCACGACCAACCTGACCATCGACCCCGATCTGCGCGCCGCGGCCTCGATTGTGGCGCGCCAGGACATGGTGGTCTCGGGTCTGGGCGCAGTGCCGCGCTTTCTGGAGATCTTTGCCCGGCTCGACACGCGTCCGCAGGCCCAGACCCGCTTTGACGTGATCAGCCATCCGGAGATCTTCGACGGCGTGCGCGTGCACGAGGGTCAGGTGCTGGCCGTCATTCGCCACAACGCGCGTGTGCTGCTCAGTTGCGAGCGCGTGATCTTGAACCTGATGCAGCACCTGAGCGGCATTGCCACGCTGACCCGCCAGTACGTTGACGCCATTCGCGGAACCCGTGCCCACGTGCTCGATACGCGCAAGACCGTGCCAGGGCTGCGGGCTCTGGAGAAATATGCTGTCCTGTGCGGCGGAGGGACGAATCATCGGTTGGATTTGGCCAGCGCAATCCTGATCAAGAACAACCACATCTCGCTGGGCGGCGGATTGCCGGTGGCGCTGACGCGGGCGCTCGCGCAGCGCAAGAAGGGCCAGCGCGTGCAGGTTGAAGTGCGCTCGCCTCAGGAGCTTGAACAGGCCCTCGAATGCGGCGCGGAAGCAATCCTGCTGGACAACATGACGCCGGAAGAGGTCAAGCGCTCGGTGGAGCGCATTCACGAGGTCGTCGCAGCGCAGCCCCGGAGCGAGCAGACAAGCGGCGAACAGCCGGCGCGCTGGATTCCGACGGAGGCATCCGGCGGCATCGTGCTCGAGAACATTCGCTCCTATGCCGAAACCGGCGTGGATTTCATCAGCGTGGGCGCGCTGACCCACTCGGCCAAGGCCGCCGACATCTCCATGAGCATCGTCGCGGAGACGCACTAGCCCGTGCTTGATCTTGCCGCGCTCGAAGGCGCACTGGCGGGCACTGCGTTTGCAGGCAAGCTGCATTTCTCCCCGATCACCGATTCCACCAATACCGACGCATTGGCCGCTGCACGCAGCGGTGCTCCCCACGGCTCGGTCTTCTTTGCCGATGAGCAGCGGGCCGGTCGCGGCCGCGGCGATCACAAGTGGCACTCGGCTGCCGGCGAGGGGCTCTATGTGAGCGTGCTGCTCCGTCCGCAGATCCCCGCCATGCGCTTGCCTCTTTTGCCGCTGGCTGCCGGGTTGGCCGCCGCCGAGGCCGTTCGCTCTGTTACCGGCATAACGGTCGATCTGCGCTGGCCCAATGACATCCTCCTCGGGCCGAGCAAGGCGGGCGGAATTCTGGTAGAAGGTAAAACTTCGGGTGGAGCGGTTGATTTTGCGGTCGTCGGCATCGGCATCAATGTTCACCAACGGAATTTTGACCCCGAATTGTCTACACCTGCCACTTCACTGGACTTGGCGGTGGGGCGTTCAGTCAGTCGTCAGGCGCTGCTCGTCTCCCTGCTAAAATCGCTGGAGCGCGAAGCGGCCGGGCTGGTCGATCCGGCGGCGGTCGCAACCATCCCCGCGCGCGTCGAACAGGCCTCTTCGTGGATTCGCGGACGTCGGGTTGAGGTGCATGGTCCGCGAGCCTGCGTGGGCGTTACGGCCGGCCTGGACGAGAATGGATTTCTGCTGGTCGGCACCGCGGACGGACTGGTGACGGTGCAGACCGGCGGCGTTCGAGCCGCGCAATCAAACTGAAGAAATTGGAATCAATGACAATGCTGCTAGCCGTCGATGTGGGCAATACGAACACCGTGCTGGGCCTCTACCGGATTGAAGCGGAAACGACGGGGTCCCCGGCGACGGGTTCTGGCCGCGCTCAGAAGCCCGAACTGGCCGCGCACTGGCGCGTCACCACCCACCGCTCGCAGACCGCGGACGAGTACGGCGTGTTGTTTGTGAATTTGTTCGAGATGAACGGACTGGCTCCGAACCAGGTGTCGCACATCATCATCTCCTCGGTGGTGCCGCCGATCGAGGGCACGCTGCGCCAGGTTTGCGAGGAATATTTTCACGTTCAGCCGCTGTTCGTTGAGCCGGGCATCAAGACCGGTGTGCCCGTGTTGCAGGACAATCCGGCAGATTTGGGCGCGGACCGGCTGGTGAACGTGATCGCGGCCTTCGAACGCTATGGCGGCCCATGCATCGTGGTGGACTTTGGCACCGCAACTACCTTCGACGTGGTGTCGGCCAAGGGCGAGTACATTGGCGGAGCCATCGCTCCGGGCCTGGGCATCAGCGCCGACGCGCTTTTTTCACGCGCCGCGCGACTGGGCCGTGTGGACATCAAGCGGCCCCCCAAGGTGATCGGTACCAACACGGTTACGCATCTGCAGAGCGGGCTCTACTACGGCTACATTGGCCTGGTCGACGGCATCCTGGAACGGATTGTGGCGGAGTTGGGCCAGCCGGCGCGGGTGATCGCCACAGGCGGGCTGGCGCGGCAAATCGCCGAAGACTCGCGCTTCATCTCGGAGATTGACGACATGCTCACGCTGGACGGGCTGGTCATTCTCTTCGAGCGCAACCGCTCCGCCAAGCCGCGCGGCCGGGCGCACTGAGACGATCGTGCTCAACTACTACAACTACTTCACCGAGATCGAAGAGCGCTTCCAGCAGCGGCGCGGGGCTGCGCTGTTGCTCTCCACCATCGACTGGGCGCTGATTGAGACGTGGCGCGATGCGGGCATTCCGCTGGAGGCAGCGCTGCGCGGCATCGACGCGGCCTTCGACAAGTATGAGGCGCGGCAAAAGCAGGGCCGGCAGCGACGCGTGAACGGCCTGGCGTGGTGTGCGCAGGCGGTGATGCAAGCCGCCGAGGAAATGCACGAAGCCGCCGCCGGCAGCAAACGTCCGGAAACGGATGCCGCAGCCGAGCGCGAATCGGGATTTGAAGAAGAACGCGTGGCAGCCCATCTTGAAGCCGCGGCGACTGCGCTGGATGCGGCCACGGTAGCCGTCGAAGCATGTGCTGCCACTGCTGCGCGACTGCGCGACTTGGCCGGCGAAGTCCGCGCCGCCGGTTCGGAGAACGCTGCCGCCCACGATATGGAAGCTCTCGAGCGTACACTCACCGTGCTCGAAGACAAACTCTTCGCCGCCCTGACCGCTGCCGCGCCAGAAGAGTTGCTGGTTGGCTTGAAAGAGCACGCGGCACACGAACTGGCTCCTTATCGCAGCCGCATGGGCGCCGTGCAACTGCGCCAGGTCGAGCGCCAGTTTGTGCAGAAACAACTGCTGGTGCATTACAACTTGCCCCGCCTTAGCCTGTTCTATATGAGCCAACAATGAAGGCACGCGCAAAACAGAATCGAAGCAGCAAGCGTCGCGGAGCGGCCGCACGCAAAGGCCGGGCCGGAGGCAGAGGCCGGGCTGCGGGCAAAGCACCCGAAAAGCGTTCCTCCGTCGCGAAACCTGCTACGGGGACGAGCCAAAAACTTGGCGGAACCCCAAAACAGAGCGCCTCAGGACCTAAACGCCAGGTTCCTTCGATGGAACGTACGGCGCCGCCAAAGTCGCGGCCTGAAGCAAAGCCGATCCAGCCGAGCATTGCCACAAAGCCGGCGAAGTCCAGCTCTGGCATAAAGCCAACAAAATCGAGCCCCGGCGCAAAGGCAAGCGCTTCTGGAACCGGCAAAGCTCGCGCCGATTCTGCTGAGTTGAATGCCGGACGCAATGTGCCGGCCCACCAGCCCGCGGAGCCTCAACTCGTCGAGATTGAAAAGCCTGTCTATGGCGGCGCATTCCTGGCGCACGTAGAGGGCAAGGCCGTTTTTGTGGCGCTCACGCTGCCCGGCGAACAGGTGCGAGTGCGCGTTACGCAAAGCAAAGGCAGCTACTCGACCGCCGAGGCCGAAGAGATTGTTTCCGCTGCGCCCGAGCGCGTGGCGCCTGCCTGCCCGCATTTCGGCGCTTGCGGCGGCTGCCACTATCAGCAGGCCGGGTACGCAACCCAACTGGCGTTCAAACGGGCCATCCTGCGGGAAACCCTGGAGCGTGGAGGCGTAGTTGTGCCCGCGGAGATTGCCCTGCTCTCCGCAACGTCGTCATCCGAGTCCTGGGCCTATCGCAACCGCATCCGGCTGGCCTTCGATGCGGCAGGGAATCCCGGCTACCGCGGCCGCCGCTCTCACGGAGTCGTTCCTATCCGCGTGTGCCCGATTGCTGCGCCGCTGCTGCTGGAAGCAGCAAAGACGTTTGCCGAAGTTGCTCGCGGCTTTCGTCCTGCGCTGGTGCCTACCGAGATCACACTGTTTTGCGATTCCGCCGAGACTGCGCTGCTTGCGACCATCTTCACCGCCAGTCCGGCGAAGCTTCGCTTTGACGAAGTGGCGCAGGCACTGCACGAGCGCATTCCAGCGCTCATCGGCGCCGAACTAGTGGTCGAGAGCCCGTCCGGGAAACGAGCTACAGCCGAGCCGCCCCGCACCATTGCGCATTGGGGCGCAACGTCTCTTGCCTATCGAGCCGCCGGCTTCGATTATCGCGTGGACCACGGCGCGTTTTTTCAGGTCAACCGCTGGCTGGTGGATGCGCTTGTTGAACGAGTCACGGCCGGCCAATCCGGTGCGCTGACTGGAGCGCTGGCCTGGGACCTGTTCGCCGGCGTGGGCCTGTTCGCGCGGCGGCTCACCTCCAGCTTTGCCCGCGTGGTCGCCGTCGAGTCGGCCCCCTCGTCCACAGCGGCGCTGGAGGCAAACCTGAGCGGCACAACCGGCGTGGCCGTCAAAGCGGAGACCCTCGCCTTTCTTAGCAGCGTCGGCAAAGACCAGCGGCCGGACCTGATCGTCGTGGACCCTCCGCGCACCGGTCTGGGCGCGGAAACCTGCGCGCTGCTTGGCGGCATCGCGGCCCCAGAGCTGGTGTACGTCTCCTGCGACCCGGCGACGCTGGCCCGCGATCTGCGCGCGCTGGTCTCTTCGGGCTACCAGATTCAATCGGTCACTCTCGCTGACCTTTTTCCGCAGACATTTCATTTAGAAACGGTCGTTCATTTGCACTTAGCGCGATAAACGGGGCGGTTCCGCTTCCGGTCGTTGCGAGGCTGCGGCTGAGAAATCGTCCGTATAATATTGACGCAAGTGATTGAATATATGATGTTTAATTCTATGTAAACTTTAGTTTCGCCGGCCATGTTACCTCTGGAGGGGGGGAGGGGGGGGTACGGACCGGGTCACATCCCCGACATCCTGAACCGGGGAGATTTCTCACACTGCCTCTTGGCTCGGACCCATGGTTCATTGTGCGCCGGGCGGCTCTTAATTTCAGCAAAAGGGCAGAAGGACGAGGGGCGGCCGTGAACTCGCCTGGTTTGGGTTCTGCTACAGAAAGCAGGGCTGCAGCAAACGACGTGGGTTCCGTTCGTGGTTCAATGCCGCTGTCTGTCCATGATTAGCGAAGCCGCTCCTGATAAGCTTGACGCCCAGAACAGCTTTTCAATGTGCAGGCGCGATGGAATCCGCTCCCCCCACGTTCGGGCAAGCCGTCGCCGGCCCCGCTTCAGCCGGGCTGAGCGCAGTGCCCAGTCCGTCCTCGAGCACAGGTCCGAGCTCTATGCCGAGTGCGGTTCCCCTCTTTCATGCGGCCTGGCTCTTTGCGCTGGGGATTGCGATCACTGAAGGCGTGTGGCTGCGGCCTCCCCTGGTTTTGTTGGCTATTGTTTTGGTGGTCGTGGTGTGCGGCGTCGCGGCATATAGCGCGCAGCGCATCGTCTGGCTGCCGCTGGCTGCACTGTGGCTGCTGCTGGGGGTGTGGAGCGCAGAGATGGAACCGCATCCGGCGCCCGCGCCTGCGCTGGTCGCGCTCTCCGACGGCCTGCTCCGCACCGTCGAGGGAACGGTTGTGGACGCCGGCCCGATGCGCGGCGAGTTGGAGCGGAATCCGGAACCCGGCGATCCCGACGAGGCCGAACGGCCCACGCAACGGATCAGCATACGCGTCTCCAGCCTTGAAGTGGTGACGGACGCCGAGGACGCGCAGGAACCGGTCAGGGGCGGCGTGCGCCTGACCGTTCACTGGCCCGTGAACGCTTCCGGCGCGGCGGAGCGGCCCTTTCAGTGCGGCGAGCGCATCCGCGCCGTAGCCCGCTTGCTGCCGCCGGAGGACTACCACGACCCCGGAACCTGGAGCCGCGAGGAGTTCCTGGTCGATCAGGGGATCACCTCGTCGGCTTCGGTCGGGAGCAACCGCATCGACAGCCTGGGCCAAGAGCCCGGACCGTTTCTCGCCTGCCGCGTGGCCGGCTTGCAGCATGCCTCGAGCGCCCGTCTGCTCACCCTACCTGTCGCCATGCGCCGCCTGCCGGCTGCCTTGCGCCTCACCGAGGACGACGCGATCATGCTGGCCGCCATGGTCACGGGCGACCGCACCTACCTCAATCACGAACTGCGCGTGGGATTTGAGCGCACCGGCTCGTTTCACATGCTGGTGGTCTCCGGCTTTCACCTGGCAATCGTGGCCGGATTCCTCTTTTGGGTAGCCCGCCGTCTGCATCTGCCACGCGTCCCGGCGACGCTCGTGACCATCCTCGCTTCGTTCGCCTACGCGCTCTTTACCGGGTTTGCCACGCCGGTGCAGCGCTCGCTGTGGATGGTGACCCTCTACATGCTTGGCCGGCTGGTCTATCGCGAGCGCAGCCCGCTCAACACGATTGGTTTTGCCGCGCTGTGCCTGCTGGCCGCCAGCCCGCGCAGCCTGTTCGACTCCAGTTTTCAAATGACGCTGCTGGCCGTGGTCTCCATCGGCGGCATTGCTGCGCCGCTGCTGGAGGCCACATTGCATCCCTATGCCGCGGCCACACGCGATCTGGGTCTCACCGCGCTCGACGCCAAGTTGACGCCGCAACTGACGCAGTTTCGAGTGACTCTGCGCATGATTGCAACCGCACTGCATGGGGGCGTACATCCCGGCGCGCCGGCTCATCGCGACGCCAACGAAGTCGAAAGCGCCGACGAGCCGCATCCCCAACTCACTCTCTTCAACACCACTATGAGCATTCCTGGCGCCGCGCTGCTGGGTGTCGTCCGCGGTCGCGTGGCTGCGTTTTTCGCCTGGCGCATTTTTCCATCCTCGGTGCGCTTCCTGATTCGCGTGGTTGAGCTTCTGGTTGTGTCCTGCGTGGTGGAACTGGCCATGGTGTTGCCGATGGCGCTCTATTTTCATCGCATCACCGTCTTCGCCCTGCCGGTGAATATCTTCATCCTGCCTTTGCTTGCCGTGCTGATGCCTGCGGCCCTTGTTACCCTGGTTGCGCTGGTGGTGTGGCCTGCCGCTGCGGTTTTCCCGGCCGCGATTGTGGCGGTCTTTCTTCACATGGGTGTCGGGCTGGTGCATCTGTTCGGCTCGCAGTCCTGGGGCGACTTCCGCATTCCTGCGCCTCTGCTGGCCCAATCACTGATTTTCTGCGCGCTGTTGGGGGCGGCCATGCTGCTGGCTGGCGTGGCTGTTTCGTCGCAAGCGCGTTGGCCGCGAACGGCCACCGCCGTTGCGCTGCTCATGGCTGCGCTGGCAGCCGTCGCTCCTCGGCCCGTCGATCACCCGCGCGACGCCCTGCTGATGGAGGCGATCGATGTGGGCCAGGGCGACTCGCTGCTGCTCATCACGCCGGACGGCAAGACCCTGCTTGTGGATGGCGGGGGCTTTGGCGGCAATCCTCATCAGACGCGCCAGGACTTCGACATCGGCGAGGAGGTCGTCTCCCAAGCGCTGTGGGCTCGCGGAATTCGCAGCCTTGACGTGGTGGCTCTCAGCCACGCCCACTCCGACCACATGGGCGGCCTGCCCGCCGTGCTGCGCAACTTTCATCCTGCCGAACTTTGGGTTGGCAACAACCCACGGTTGGGGGCGTACAACGCGCTTCTGGATGAGGCCGCCAGTCTCCATGTGCGGGTGCGCTCGCTGCATCAGGCAGACATACTTGCGCTGGGCAGCGCGGAGGTCGCCGTTCTGGCTCCTTTTGTGGGCTACCGGCCGGGCGCGGAGCCCACCAACAACGATTCGCTGGTGCTGCACGTGAACTACGGCGCGACGTCCGTGCTTCTGGAAGGCGACGCCGAGGCGCCCATCGAAGACGCGATGCTCGCCGAGCAGGGCCTTGCGAGCACATTGCTGAAGGTGGGCCATCACGGCAGCGTTACCTCCACACGGCCTGAATTTCTGGCGCGCGTGGCGCCGCAATGGGCCGTCATCTCCTGCGGCCTGCGCAACCACTACGGCCACCCGCGTATCGAGGTATTGAGAGAACTGGAAGCGGCCAAGGTGCGCACGTTCTCGACCGACATCAGCGGCGCCTCCTGCTTTCGCCTCGACGGCAAGACCGCCGTCCCGGATTTCTCCTGTGGCTGGCGTCCTGGGCTCGATTGATCAGGCCCTTAAAGAGTGTTGCGCCTTCCCATCCATTTCGCGATAAGACCTGTGAAAGGGATGGGGCACGGAGCCTCTATTTGAGGGCCGGACGAATAGTTCATTGAACCCGATGCCCACCTTATGGCCTATAATCCATCCGAGAAAAATCATTCAGCTGCGGGATGCCTGTATTCGACGCTTGCAACTGAGGAGGCTGCCATGTTGAAGCCGTTGCTGTTCGTTTCCGCGGTTGTCTTGTTTGCGATTACCGCCTCGTCCACTCCCGGGCCCACGCTGCAGGAGGCCGCACCCGCACCGGGCCCCGCCGCCGGCCAAAAAAATCCGGTGAAACCTACTGCCCAGTCCCAGGCGCGCGCCAAGCAGATCTACGGAGTTGATTGTGCGATTTGCCATGGGAGCAGCGGCGATGGCAAGACCGATCTGGCCAAGGATATGCAGTTGACCCTTGGGGATTGGACCGACGCCAAAACGCTGGCCGGCAAGTCGGACGCGGACCTGTTCAAGATCATCCGCGACGGCAAGGACAAGATGCCTGCCGAGGCCTCGGGCCGCGCCAAGGACGACGAAGTGTGGAACCTGATTCTCTACATACGCGGCATGTCCAAGGGACAGCCCGCCACGGCGCCTGCTGCGAGTAACTAGGCTTTATTCCTGCGAGTATGCGTGAGCCGAGTTCAGGAGGGTTCTTAGCCCGGGTGCTTTGCGCCGGAATCCGATTCAAGAACTCACATTGTCGGAGATTGAGGTCTGCTTCCAGTCTCCGGCCTCATCCAGCACTTGGGAAAGCTGCTCCAGTTTGTGGCGGCTCAGGTGAAGGAAGCGGATGTCGACCGTCTGCTTGTCATGAACCTGCTCGGTGACGCCGCCGAGCCGGAACCTTAGACCGCGCGTGCGGAACTCAACTTCAACGCGGAGGTGAACTCCCGCAGGGAACGGCTCGGGGGTACGAACGCTGCAACCCTCCAGGCTCAGGCTGGCAACAACGCCGGCCCGCTGGGAGCCGTCCTTGAGAAAATGAAGGACGGCGGACCCATCTTTTTCTTCGGGCGTGAGGTCCTGCTCCTCGCTGCACGAGGGCGTTTCAGCAGGTGAGGCGGTGAGACCTTCTGCGGGCGCTTGATCGTCTCCGGGAGTCGAAGCAGATTCAGGGGCCGGCAACTCGGTGGATGGAAGTTCGACAGCCAGCGCCGGGGTGGACAACTGGGCCGCAGCCCCGGACGTGACCTCGGCCGCAATGGCATCCTTGACCAGATCGGCGGCGCTGCCGTCCGCCACACAGGTGAGCAAACTCGCCAGCAGGTTCTTTGACCGCGAGTCCGGGTGCATGAAGCGGACCCCCACCAGGTATTGCAGTTTCGTCCATTGCGTAATGCCACGCACGCGCACCATCATGCCGCAAATGGGCAGAGCGACCTCGACTGGCGCCAAGGCTCCCACAGTGAAAGGCGTATCGGTGCGCAGGCAGCAGCCGCCAAGACTGATGTCCACCACTTGGCAGGCAGTTTTGACGCCCCCATAGATCAGACTGCCGCGGTCATCGCCGAGTTCAAATCGCTCATAGATACGGTGGTCTTGAGCACGCGCGCGCCGGGCGTTTTGGGGTCCTGGTTGGATCATGGCCAATGCCGCCGCGCCCGTCCGCAAGTACAGCCTGGACGCGATTCTCCTCGATCAGATTCCTGAGGCCGCTTCCCTGGGATGTGCTTGAACGTTGCACTTCACAGCCCTTTTATGGCGGTCTCTCGGGTGAAAGCGTGGCCCTGTACAAATTTCGCTGCATCGGTTCGTGGGCAAGCCTTTGCCGGCGAGTTCGCGAAACACAAACCTGGTGCAGGCATTTAGCCTGCCGCGGTTCGTTGCTGCTTTATTTGGTTTTGTTAATGGCCCGGCATGGGCGGGCTGTCACTTCTGCAAGGGGCGAATCTTGCCGTCTTTCGTGAGGAACTGCGCGGCAGATCGTCTGCAGAGGCCGACAGCCTTTTTGAGAGCCCCCTGTGCCAAGCCTTCCAGCACCGGAACCAGGCCATCCTGCTTGCCGTGCGAGGGTAGAATGCGCCGAGCTTCTCCGGCCAGCGTCTGCCAATCGTGCCACTCGCCGGCGGCTGAATGAATCTTTCTGAATGCAGCAGAGAGGCGCTTGGCAACGGGGTCTGCCGGAGCGGAGATTTCGGCGAGGTAGAGAGCGTGCTTGAGGCGTTTGCGATAGGCGTGCAGATTGGTGTCGTCGATGACCGGGAAGTCGGCGGTAATTCCGGCAAATATCTCCAACGCTGCATCCGCTGTGGAGTGCTCCATCGGGGACATACGAGGCGGAGCTGAATCTTCGATCTCCTGGCTTCGCCGGTTGAGCCGTTTGCTGCGCGCAGCCAGGACTTTCATGAGTTCCTTGGCCCCGGACTGGCGCTCATTTTCCAACCGCGTCTGAAGCTTGTCGATCTCGCGGAGGCAGCGCTGGCCAAGATGCGGCTTGTGGTCAAGCACATGGCTGGAGGAGTCGCGGAGGTCGACCAGGCGGGACAGGAACACGTCGATGTCGCGAACGGGTCCGAGAGTCTTGCGCAGCCTTTTCCCCGCTTTTTCCCATCGTTTCAAAGCGCGCACGGCGGGTGAATTTCTAGCCTGATCACGCAGCCCGTGTTGCATCGCTGCGCGCAGGCGAAGGGTGAGGCGGCGCAGGGCGTGAACGCGCTTCCGGCTGGGCTTCCGGGCGCATTGGGCAAGCAGATCGCACCATGCCTCCAACGGACGCTGCCATTCCGGTTGGAGAGAAGAGCCGGGCTCGGTTGCGGAAGGAGGAGTATCAAAATTCATTGAGAATTTACCTTCTCCTTTTCCATTCTGCACCTTGCGGCTCGGCGGATGGAATCAGAACCTCACGTAAAAGGCGATTTCTTGCCGATGGTTCCTCAGAGCGAAGATCTGCGGAAAGCCGCCGGGCGCCTCATGGGAAGCCGCGCTCAGAACCTGACACGCAGGCCGAACTGGATCTGACGTTCGCGATAGAAGTTCGTCGCGTTGACGTTGAGCGGCTGGCCAAAGGCGGTGGTATTGGTCTTCAGCCCGGTGAGGAAATTGAGGGTGGGCAGGGTCCCATCCTGGCTGCCGGATTCGAGGTAATAGCCGGTCGTTTCCAGCTCGGTGACATTCTGGTGGTTGAAGAGGTTGAAGCTCTCGGCCAGCAACTCCAGTTGCCGCATTTGTCCCAGGTTGAAGCGTCTGCCAACGCGCAGATCGGCCTTCCAGGTGGTTGGATAGCGGTAGGTGTTGCGGCCAATATTGTAGATCCGGTTGTCGTTGCCCAGGCCGTAGACCCGGGTATCGCCGCCGGAACCGTTCATGCCCGGCGCCAGGCCAACAATGGCTGTGCTGGAGGAGTCGAATTCCTTGGCAAGCGAGCCGCCGGTGCGCATGGTGTAGGGCATTCCGCTGCGAAACTGGCCGACGCTCGATAGCATCCAACCATTCGCCAGCCGTCCGGCCGCGCCGCCGAGCTTCCAGGCCGGCTCCCAAATGACCATGGCTGTCGCTGCGTGGCGAATATCCAAGTCGCTGGTGCCGTACTCCCGGCTGAAGTCGGCCGGGTCGAGCACGTCGTTGCCGGCGACTTGAGAAGTCTCGTTTGGATTCCAGTCCATGGCGTGCGCGTAGGTGTAATGGGCATGGAGCGTGAGTCCGTGGCGGCCATAGCGGACAACTCGGAGCGTTGCCGCCTCATAGGTCGAGTTGGAGCGGCTCATGACTTGGGAGATCTGCTGATAGTCCGGGTTGAGCCGCCCGGCAAAGCCGGTCGAAGAAGTGGACGAAGGCCAGGAAGCATAGAAGGGGACTGTAATCTGCGTGGCTTTGATCGGTCCCAAGCCGGTGCCATCGACCACTCCGTAGGTGATGGTCCCGGGATTGGCGGTGGGGTCGAAGTTGGTGTCGATGGAGACAGGCAGGCGGCGGCCCAGGCTCGCCACCGCGCTCGCAGTCACCAGCAGGCGTCCGGGTAGAGCCTCTTCCACAGCCGCGACTGCTTGGTGGATTTCGGGATTGCGGAAGCCTGGCGCAAACTCCACCGCGCCCGGCTTCACCACGCTCGCCGGTGTGCCGGCCAGAACGTACGGAAATGGCGGTGCGCTTCCGGTTCCTGTGGGCGAGTTGTACCCGTCTGTGGGGCGCAGGAAGAAGTTCAAATCGCCGTTGAGCGAGCCGGTGTGGGTCAGGGCCGTTGCCACCGCGGCATTCTGCGCGCGCCCGAAGTACATTCCGTAGCCCAGCCGCAGAACCGGCAGATGGCTTTCGCCGGATCCCAGCGCCAATGCCAGCCGCGGACCCCAGTTATTGCCCGGGCTGGGCGATTTCTCTGTCAGCGGAAGTTCCGGATTCCGTAGCGTTGCAATCGGCGGCGGCAACTGCTCCCGCTCCCAGCGCAGCCCGAAGGAGACGGTCAACCGCTTGCTGGCCTGTAACTGAACATTGAGATACCCTGCCCAGTCATTGGTGCTCAGACGCCATCCGGCGGGGCCCATGGCTTGCGAGTAGTAGGAATAACAGGGGAGGTTGCCGGCGCCGCGCAGCGACCCTCCCGAGTCGCGCCACACCTTGCCGGTCTGATCGCAGTTATGCATGTCCTGGAGTTGGCCGCTCATCCCGAATTTGTCAAAAGCCAGCGCGTCGGAAGCGAAGTTCTCAACGCTGGAGTAGTAGTACGTCCCGGTCCGGTTACGCAGCAAGCTGATGGCGTCATCGTTGCGGCCTGCGTCGAAGCCTGCCTTTACGAGGAAAATCCCGCGCACCCAGTCCACCGATTCCTGGCCCTGGTAGAGATGCTCGTCCGGGTAACTGCCCGTCCCGAAGCGCGACGGGTTGCCGATGGTGAAGCCGTAGCGCGAGTCAACCACCATCTGCGGCAACTGGCCCCACACATTCCCGGCGAGAAACTTCTGCTCAAAATCCGAGGGCGTCTCCGCTCGTGCCTGCTCGATGGTGCGGCCCGCCGAGGCCTGAGTTACGGCCAGCAGGTTGGGGGTCAGAAAGGCCTCCCAGCGACCCAGCATCCACTCCTCACTGGCGCGGCTCGAGCCGAAGCTATGGTTGCCGAATGTTTCTGCCACGCGGGTCAATCCTCCGCCGGGCGAGTCCCAGCGTGCGCCAATGCCCTCCAGCGTAAAGCGATGGCGTTCGGCCTCTTCCCAGTCGAGCCGTCCAAAACCGGTCCACTGCGTGGCCGTGCGCGGAGCCGGGCCGAGCAGGCCGCCCAGCGTCTCCAGCAGTGGCGAGTAGGCCGCGAGCCCCACGCCCACCGGATTGGCGCTGCTCAACCCCAGCCGCGCTCCCAATACCTGCATCTGGTCGTAGGAGGGTTGAGCAAAGAACTCGTCCGGTCTCTTCACGGTCGAGAGTCCCGGGTCGTTGCGCTGGTAGCTGTCAACCGCGGCGAACCAGAACAGCTTTTCGCGGCGGATGCGGCTGCCCAGGCCGAGTCCCCAGGTGGTTTCGTGGTCTGGGGGGGTGTAGGACTCCGGAGTGAAAACCGGGATGGCGGTGTCGGTGGCCGGGGTGGTCTCCTTCACCCATTGGGTAAAGGGATTGGGTGCGCCCCAGACGTTCTGGCGGTCATACAGAAAGCCCTGTCCATGGAGGCCGTCAGCGCCCCGTTGGGTTTCGACGTTCGTGCGGCCTCGGGCTCCCCTGAAAGCCTCCGACTGCACATTGCCAGCCTCCGTTTCGACCGCGCGAATCGCCGCCTCGCTGATCGCGGCTCCGCGGCCTCCGGCCCACGCCTGCGCCATTCCCGCGGGTTCCTGCGCGCCTTGCCCCACCGATCCTGACCCGGGTGAATCGTGCGCCGTTCCGCCAGAGGGACGAAACGCCAGCCCTTTGCTCATTCCATCGATCGCGATTTCGGCTGTCTGGCCAAGGCCCTGCTGTGAAGACTGGCCCTGACCGCCCGCGGCCCTGGGCGCATTGTCGAGCACGAAATCCTGCCAGCGCCGGCCACTGATCGGAAGGGCTTGCAACTCTGCCGCGCTTAGGCTCGAGGAGTCGGCCGGTGAAGCCGGATCGCGATCCCGCGGGGCCGCCAGCACAGGGCTCTGAGCAGTTTGCACCTGTCGTAGCGTTGCTTGTGCAGCGCGCGCCGCCGCTTCTGCGACGGCCATTCCGCGTCCTCGTGCCAGTGTCCAACTCAGCGCCTGGGGCGCGGCCGCGCCAGCCTCCGTGCAAGCGGAATCGACGCGAGTCTCGCGGCCTTTGGTCGAGGAGTTGTTATCAACCGAATTGGCGGAAAAGCATCCCGCAAGGACTAAAGTCCGCGGTGAGATAGGTGCACTTATGGCACGACTGAAGTCGCGCCCTGACACAGGGCTGGGCTCTTTCGCAGACGGCTCGGTCTCCGCTGCAACTTGTTCGGCGCCCTCCGCAGCTTTTGCAGTCCCTGAAACGACTTGTTCTGTCCATTCCACATAGGATTCCGTCCGGGAAGATTGCTGTTGGGGAACTTGGCGCGCGATCTCGTTCTTGAGAGCCCGCGAGGCTGCCGGCGCGGGTCGAATGGAATCCGGCAACTTTTGTCCGGCGAGAGCCAGCATGCGCAACGGCTGGGCCGGCAGCGTTACGCGCACCACAGGAGCCGCGACCGCAGGCAATCCTCCCAGGACGTCGACCAGCCGCCGCCCGGCCATGGGCAGCGTTTGCGGGGCCTCGAATGCCCAATCTACGCTGTTCGCCGGGATGGAAACCGGCACGATTTCCACGCGAGCCAGATCGGCTCGTTTCGCATCGAGCAGTTTCGTTTCGACGAGGGCCGCGAGATTCGCGCTTGGGGTGAGGGGCTTAAACTCCAGCGCTGCTTGCACTCGCGCTTCGTGGCCGGCGTCCACCACGATGTCTTCCACCTGGCCGCGCCCCAGTTGCGGGCTCTCGGCTTCCAGGGTGTACTCGCCCGGTTCCAGTGCGCTGAAGCGGTACGTGCCGTTTTTTGCCGTGATTGTGCGGGTCTCCGCGCCAGTGGCCTGGTTGCGCATTACCACCGTGGCGCTGTCCATCGGCCTGGAATGCAGATCGGTGAGCCGGCCGCTCAGAGAACCGGACGAACCGCTTGGAGTTGGTTGGGCGGGAGAGGATTGGGCGTGGGCCAATTGGGCGAACACCAACGCCCACGCGCCCGCCAGGAGCACGGCCAACGCCAGCGGCTTTATCCAACTCTGCCCTACCCCTGCCATCGAGACCCCTGCTCGCGGCAGATCCTGGGAAAGCTGCTTCACGGGTCTATAGCAAAATCAGAGTTGATGTACCCGAAGCCAATGCCGCTCAGTTGACGCGACCAACAGGGAGCGGCGACCTCGCACAATTTCCCCTGGGCACAGTTACTCTGATTTTGCTCAAATCCAGCCCGCTCTCACCGGCGGGTCAGGATGGTTTGCGCAGGTCGGGCCTCGAAGTCGGAAAATGACCGCTTTCGACGGCCCTCGTAGTACCAAAAGTAACGTTGCAAGCGATTCTATGCCCGATTCGGTAAACTTAAAAGACGTCATCTATAATTCGGGGCCGATGACGCGCCCTGGTCGGACTGACCAGGGACAACCGACCCCTGACGACTGGTTCCCTTATGTTCATCGATGAAGCAAAAATAAAGGTCAAGGCCGGCGACGGCGGCAACGGCTGCATGGCTTTCCGGCGCGAAAAGTTCGTTCCCCGCGGCGGCCCCTCGGGCGGCGATGGCGGCCACGGCGGCGATGTTGTCATGGTCAGTTCGCTGCGCCACAACACGCTGATTCACTTCCGCTATAACCCCGAGCACAAGGCGCAGCGCGGCGAACACGGCCTGGGCTCCAACTGCACCGGCCTCGACGGCCACTCGATCACCCTGCAAGTTCCTGTGGGGACAGCGCTTTACGACCAACTGACAGGCGAGTTGGTCCACGATTTCCAGGAGGCCGATGAGGAATTCATTATCGCCAAGGGCGGACGCGGCGGGCGCGGCAACCAGCACTTTGCCACCCCGGTCCATCAGGCTCCGCGCGAGCATGAACTGGGCCGCGCGGGCGAGGAGCGCCTCTATCGCCTGGAACTGAAACTGTTAGCTGACGTCGGCCTGGTCGGCTATCCGAACGCCGGCAAGTCCACGCTGATTTCCCGCATCTCGGCTGCCAAGCCCAAGATCGCCGACTACCCTTTCACCACGCTTGAGCCCAACCTGGGCGTGGTCACGGTGGGCGAAGAGCCGGACCAGGAATCCTTTGTGGTTGCCGACATGCCCGGCTTGATTGAAGGCGCGCACCTCGGCTCCGGTCTGGGCGTGCAGTTCCTGCGGCACATTGAGCGCACCAAGCTGATGGTTCACCTGGTCGATGTGTCGGACGCGTCGGGAAGGCTCGACCCGGTCGAGGACTTCAAGGTCATCAACAAGGAGCTGGCCAGCTTCTCCACCACCACGGCAGATCAGCCGATGGACGACAACCCGGTGGCGACGGTGGAATATCCGCTGACCAAGAAGACCATGATTGTGGTCGCGACCAAGATCGACAGCGTCAACCCCGACAAGCTGAAGAAGTTGGCGGCTCACGTCAAGCGCAAGAAGCTGGAGTTCCACGCCGTCTCCGCCGTCACAGGCGAAGGCATTGATGAGTTGAAATGGTCCCTGGCGCGACATCTGCGGCCAGTCAAGGACAAGGAATAGAACGGATTTCGGGCGAGGCCAGCGGCGACGCATCGTAGTCTGTTGCTGGCCTTCGTCACCGGAAACTTGTTGTAAAGCGAAGTCGCCATCGGCGGCCGCTGCCTAAAGGCGCAAACAACTTTTCCTTCGAAGCTTGCCCGGCCGCACCACGTCCCCAGAACTTTCCTGATTCCAAAATTGAGTCGACAGGACCCACTCTCCAAAAATGGAGGAGGCGGAACTGTGCTTGTTTTCCATATGCGCCAAGAGATACGATATTGTACGCAATCATCGAATCGATTCCGGATACCATTTCTTCTCATCGCGGATCGAGCGAGGCGACTCTGTTGAACGGAAGGGCGCGCGGATGACCCAGGATTTTTCAATCACGGTAAATGGCCGGCCGGTGCGTGTGGCCGAGGGAACCAGCGTTGCCGCGGCGATGATGGCGGCCAACGAGCCGTGCCGGATTTCGGTGCGCGGTGAGGCACGGGCTCCGTTCTGCGGCATGGGCATTTGCATGGAGTGCCGGGCGACTGTGAATGGCGTTCCCCACATGCGCACCTGCCAACTGGCATGCACGCCGGGCATGGAGGTCGTGACGGAATGAGCACACGCTTCGATGTGGTGGTTGTGGGAGCCGGGCCGGGCGGGATTGCCGCCGCTGTGGTTGCTGCAGAAGCAGGAAAGCGGGTTTGCCTGCTGGACGAAAGTGCTGCCCTGGGAGGGCAGATCTGGCGGGGATTCCGGACGGAAACGGCACGCAACCTTCCCCATGGAAGCAGCTTTCTTGAGTGGACGGCGCGGCTCAGAAGTTCGGGTTGCGCGATCTGGTCTGGATGGCAGGCGATCGACCGCCCTGCCCCAGGCTTCCTGCGATTGGAGCGCAGCGGCGAAGGCCGCGATCTCGCGTTTGAACGGCTGATTTTGGCAACTGGGGCGCGCGAGCGGTTTCTTCCCTTCCCCGGTTGGACGCTGCCTGGAGTGATGGGCGCGGGCGGATTGCAAGCGCTGGTCAAGGCAGGCCTCGACCCACAGGGCAAGCGCGTGGTTGTGGCGGGCAGCGGTCCGTTGCTGCTGGCTGTGGCTGCCGGGCTGGCGGGAAAGCACGCCCGCGTCGAAGGAATCTATGAGCAGGCGCCGCTGGCGCGGTTGGCCGGCTTTGGTATCACGCTGCTTGCACACCCCGGCAAGCTGGTCGAAGGGGCGCGCTATCGGCTGAGTACGCTGCGCGCTGCTTACCGGACCAGTTCGTGGGTGGTGCGGGCCGAGGGCAGCGGCAAGGTCGAGTCTGTCACCGTGACCAATGGCCGCAGGCAGTGGCAGATTGCCTGCGATTGGCTGGCGTGCGGATTTCATCTTGTGCCGAATTTGGAGTTGCCCCGGCTGCTTGGCTGCCGCATCGAGGAGGGCTATGTTGCCGTTGATACTTTGCAGCAGAGTTCGGCGCCGGGCGTGGCCTGCGTGGGTGAGCTGACGGGCATTGGCGGCCTCGAAAAAGCGCTGGTGGAGGGTCAGATTGCCGGATGGGCAGCAGTTGGCCGCGAGGCTGAGGCGGGTGGGCTGTCAGTTAAGCGGCTCCGGATGCAGAAGTTTGCGCTGCGGCTGGACCGCGCTTTTGCGCTGCGCCCGGAGCTGCGCGCGTTGGCTTCGCCGGACACGGTGGTCTGCCGCTGCGAGGACGTGACGAGCGACGCGCTCAAAGACTGCGCTTCATGGCGCGAAGCCAAGCTGCACACGCGCTGCGGCATGGGCGCCTGCCAGGGCCGCGTTTGCGGCGGGGCGACGGAGTTCCTTTACGGGTGGCAGGGCGCGGGCGGCAGGCCGCCAATCTATCCCGCCGCGGTTTCCACCTTGGCGGCCGAGGCGGAGAAAGCCCCGGAACCCGTGGGCCGCTCCTGATCGGGCCTTGAAGAGTGTTGTACCTTCCCACCCATTTCGCGATAGAACCTGCGAAATGGATGGGGCACGGTGCTTCTATCTGGGGGCCGGTTGCCAAATTTGAATGCGATTTTCCTTTGAAAGGACTCGATTCAGTGAAATTGAGCAAAAGCGAATTCCTCTCCTTCTTCCGGCCCGGCGTTGCGGCGCTTCTGTTTCCTCTTGCCCTGATGCCCGCCAGCCTTGAAGCGCGCGTTGGTCCGGCCGATTATGAGCGGGCGCTTAGCTTGCAGGAGAAGTACCGGAACTTAGTGGTTCACCTGCCAGATGCGGTGCAATGGATTGAGGGGCCCGAGGGATTCGACCGATTCGTCTATCGCAGGACCGTTCCGGGCGGGCATGAGTTCGTGCTCGTGGATGCCGAGAAGTTGACCAGGCAGCCGGCCTTTGACCACGCCCGCCTGGCGGAGGCTCTCAGCAAGGCGCTGGGTGAGCCGGTGAAGCCGGAGGCGCTGCCGCTCGAGCATTTCAAAATGATGGCTGGCTGGACGGCGCTTGAGTTTGAGCGCGGCCGGGATCGCTGGCGCTGCGATTTGGCAGCTTATACCTGCGCGAAGCAGCCTGCGGAAGATCGCGGCGAGGCGCCTGCCGACGACGATGGCGGCTACGACTCGACGCCCCGGCCCGTGAACGGCGCAGCCCATCCAGTTGCATCCCCGGATGGAAACTGGCTGGCGTTTGTCGAAAACTACAACGTCGCCGTGCGCCCTGCTCATGCGGCGCCGGCAGAGGCAGCGCGGCAGACGATCCTGCTGAGCCAGGACGGCTCGGAGGGTGACTACTACGCATTGGACACGCTGGCCTGGTCTCCCGACTCGAAGCATCTGGCGGCCTATCGCATCCGGCCCGGCTACAAGCGCGAGGTGCACTACGTCGAGTCCTCGCCCGCCGACCAGCTTCAGCCGAAATACTCGGCCATGGTCTATCCCAAGGCCGGCGACGTGCTGTCGCTCTTTCAGCCTGTGTTGTTCGACGTAGCCGCGCACCGTGAGTTGCCGATCGACAAGGCGCTGTTTCCGAACCCCTATGAGATGACTCCGTTCGACTGGTGGAAGGACTCGCGCGGATTCACCTTCGAGTACAACCAGCGCGGGCACCAGATTTACCGGGTGATCGAGGTGGACGCGACGACTGGCAAGGCGCGCACGCTCATCGAGGAATCCAGTGCCACCTGCATCAACTACGAACCACTCAGCCGCGAGCAGTACGACCACGGCAAGCGCTTTCGCCAGGACTTGAACGACGGCAAGGAAATTGTGTGGGCGTCAGAGCGCGATGGCTGGGAGCACCTGTATTTCTTCGACGGCCACACGGGTGCCGTGGAGCGGCAGATTACGCACGGCGAGTGGGTGGTGCGCGCCGTGGATCGCGCGGATGAGGCCAACCGGACTATCTACTTCGAGGCCAGCGGCATGGACCCCGACGAAGATCCGTACTACGTTCACGGCTACAGGATTGGCTTCGACGGTACAGGATTGACGCCGCTCTCGCCCGCCAAGGCCGATCACACGCTGAATTACTCGCCGGATGGGAAGTACTATGTGGACACCTATTCGCGCCTGGACCTTGCGCCGGTGATGGAACTGCATCGGGCAGCCGATGCCAGCCTTGCCCTGGCTGTGGATAGCGCTGACGATTCAAAGCTGAGGGCCGCCGGGTGGCAGCCGGCCGAGCCCTTCCACGCCGCAGGTCGCGACGGGAAGACACAGATCTGGGGCGTCATTCATCGTCCCCTGGACTTCGATCCCAACAAGAAATATCCGGTTGTTGAGGATATTTATGCCGGCCCGCAAGGCTCATTCGTGCCCAAGAGCTTTACCTCGCGCATTGAACCGCTGACGGCGCTGGGATTTGTCGTCGTGCAGATCGACGGTATGGGCACCAACAACCGTTCGCGCGCCTTCCACGATGTTGCCTGGCGCAATCTGAAGGATGCGGGCTTTCCCGATCGCATCCTGTGGCACCAGGCCGTGGCTGAAAAATATCCCTGGTATGACATCTCGCGGGTGGGCATTTTCGGCGGCTCTGCGGGTGGGCAAAATGCCATGAGCGCACTCCTGTTTCATCCTGAGTTTTACAAGGTCGCGGTGGCCAACTCTGGCAGCCACGACAACCGTATGGACAAGATCTGGTGGAACGAGCAGTGGATGGGCTGGCCGGTGGGGCCGTGGTATGCCGAGTCCTCGAACATGGAGAACGCGTGGCGGCTCCAGGGCAAGCTGATGCTGGTGATGGGCGAGATGGACAAGAACGTCGATCCGGCCACGACGCTGCAGGTTGCCGACCGCCTGATCAAGGCCAACAAGGACTTCGATCTGCTCTTTGTCCCCGGAGGCGGACATGGCGCTGGCGGGCGCTATGGAGAGCGCAAGCTGATGGATTTTTTTGTGCGCAACCTGCTGGAAGAGCCAACGCCGGACTGGAACCGGCAGACTCCCTCGAATGGAGGAAATTCATCTATCCACTGAGAATGAACCTCAAAGGCGGCTGACGGCCGATTCTAGAGGACGTGTTTTCATGAGGATATGGGCAGGAGTGATTTTGCACTTGTCAAAAATACAAAAAGCAATACATAATTTCAGACCAATCGAGAATACGAGAATGCGTTTTCTCGGAAACGAGATCACCCGAGAGAATTCCTGGTAGTTCGGAGCGGCACAGCCAAGTTCGGCCGGTCGATCACGCGACGAAAAGGATTCCAGAAGATGAGCTCATTGCCGACATGGAAATGGCACCACTGAAGGAGAGGACATGATGATGCAAAGATTCTGCAGGGCTCTGTGTTTGCTCACAGGCCTGCTGCTGCTAACCGTACCGGCCGGGACCTTGTGGGCCCAGGGGGGATCGCGCGGCACGGTATCCGTGAACGTGACGGACCCCAATGGTCTGACGATTTCCGGAGCCAAACTAACCCTGGTCGATCTCAAAACGAACGATGCGCGTACGAGCGTGACGCTGGAGAGAGGCAATTACACGTTTACCGGTCTCTTGGGCGGGACGTACAAGCTCACGGTGGAAAAGGCGGGGTTTCAGAGTCTCAGCTTTGACGCCGTTTTGGTGGAGGCGGCGCGCACAACGGATCTGACCGCCAAGCTGATTGTCGGCAGTGCGACTACCAGCATCGAGGTGACGGCCGAGAATTCGCCGCTGGTCGAAAGCACTTCGAGCGCCATTGGCACGAACCTGGACATGAAGCAGATCGAAGACCTGCCCATGGGGGATCGGGATGTATCCGCATTCGCCAACTACGTGGCCGGCGCTTCGGATGGCGTCTTCAATGGCATGAGGGCGGCTTCGCAGACCAACACCATGGACGGCGTGGTGGCCAACTCCAGCCGCTTCAAGGATTACGGCAATGCCACTCCCTCGGCGACGCCGCGCATCGAGAACATCGACGAGATGGCGGTGCAGACCGATCAACTCGACCTGAACCAGGGCTTTGGTCAAGCCAATATGCAGGTTGGATTTACCACCCGCCGCGGCGGCGATCATTATCATGGCCGCGCCTTTGCCGATCTGCAGAATGATGCTTTCAACGCGCCGGGGTGGATGACGGACTTTTACGCCGCGGCGGCCCAAAAGGATCCTGACAGGTACCGGGCCAAGTATCACAAGAACGAGTTTGGCGGCAGCGTGGGCGGCGCGATTCCGATTCCGCACTATAAAGACAAGTTGTTCTTCTTTGCCAGCTATTCACAGGATTCGATCCCTGGGCAAGGCACCGCAAGCAACAACTTTCCCAACGCCAGCCTGCAGGCAGGCAACTACAGCTACACCGACACTGACGGGAATCAGCAGGTGGTCAATCTCTTCGACCTGGCGCAGAGTCTCGGCCTGAATCTGCCCACCACGGTGAATGCAAACATCGGCGCAGAACTGTCCAATATCAACGGTTCGCTGAAAGACGGGCTGACCGGTGTCGACCCTGGCGACAAGTTCAACATCGAGGACATCACCTTCCATTCTCCGGCCAACCAGACCTGGTATTACCCGACCTTCCGCGTCGATTACAACGCTTCACAGAATCTGCGCGTCAATCTGGCTTACAACGAGACCAAGTACAGCGCCCCGACCGGCGGCATGCCGTGGTATCCGGGGTCGGCGTACGATTCGTCCAAGATCGACAACAAGAACAGCAACTACACAGCATCGCTGGGCGTGGAGTGGATGGTCAGGCCAACGCTTCTGAACCAGTTGCGCGGAGGGTATCTCTACACCTCTGCCAGCAGCACTCCAGTGACCTCCGGCCATCTGATGGACGACGTGGTGTGGTGGAATACGCCGGAACTGAATTACTACTCTTCGGGCGACATTCACGCCGGCCGGATTACGCACTTCTATCCGTTGGGCAGCGTGTCGGATAACCTGGTGTGGCAACACCGCTCGCACAATGTAACCGTGGGCGGCAGCTGGTATCGCGAGCAGGATCACTATTGGGACAATCCGCAGGGATATAACAACGTGGTCATGAGCGGCTATGGACTGGTTGGCGGAGACCCTGCGATTCCCGCTTTCACCGGCGCCACCATGCCCAACTCCACCAGCACGCAGCAGGCTTATGCGGCTGCTTTCTACGGCCTGTTGACTGGTCGTCTCTCGGTCATGGAGCACACCGACGCATACGACTCGGCGCAGAAGGCATTTGTGGCCGGCAAGGCAGTGAATCTGGATGAACTGCAACAGGGCTTTGGCCTGTTCGCGCAGGATAGCTGGCACGTCACCTCAAAGCTGACGGTCAACTACGGTCTGCGCTGGGACTTCACCGGCGACGATCATGATCTGGCCGGAATCTATCACACCATCGCCAAGCAGGATCTGTGGGGGCCAACGGGTTACATGAACCAGTTCAACCCTGGCTCGTTCAAAAACACCAATACCGATCCATCCTTCACCGCCAAGCAGCACGCCTACGCTCCGTGGAATGTGAGCCCGCAGCCGGCCCTGGGCCTGGCGTGGAATCCTTCCTTTGAAAAAGGGGCGCTGGGTAGATTGTTCGGCGAAGGGAAGACTGTGATCCGCGCCGGCTATTCGCTGCGCAACTACACCGAGGCCTACCAGAACTTCTGGAATTACGCCTCCAACTCTGGAGCGTTCTATTACAACAGCACCCAGTCGTATGCTTCGGCGCCAGTGGGCGGCAGCCAGGCAACGGGGACCTTTGCGCCGGGACAATATTCCTGGGGCGACACCATTCCCGCGGGCAACTACCTCACCAACTACACCACCTATCAGCCGAAAGTCAGCGAAGAGTCGCAGACCTTCGAGGGAGTTGGATTTGCGGGCTTCGATCAGAACATCAAGCAGCCCTACATCGAATCGTGGAACCTGGGCGTCCAACGGGAACTGAACAAGAACAATGCGATTGAAGCGCGCTACGTGGGCAACCACGCGGTGCACGAGTGGCTGCCGCTGAATATCAACGAAGTAAACATCTTCGAAAGCGGATTCTTGACCGAGTTCCAGCAAGCGCAGAACAATCTGAATGCCTACATCGCTGCCAACCCGGACTGCGTGGGCGCGGGGACATGCAGCTTTGCCGGAAGCGACCCCAGCACCATGAAACTGATGTCGGCGGCTTTCGGCGGAGATCCGTCGCAGTGGAGCAACCCGTCGTTTGTCATCAACCTCCAGAATGGCCAGGCAGGCTCATTTGCCAGTACCCTCACGCAGGCTAACTACTTCTGCAATTTTGCAGCCGACATGTCTGGCCCGTGCGTAAATAATGCCGGATTGCCAGGCACGGGCGCCGGTCCCTATCCCAGCAACCAGTTGCAGGCCAACCCGTACGCCTCAGGACAGTCGGTTGGCTACCTGACCTCCATGGGTAATTCCAACTACCACTCGCTACAGTTGGAGTTCCGCCAGAAGGACTATCACGGCGCCAACTTCACCGCGAATTACACCTTCAGCAAGGCTCTTGGCATTCGTCCGCTGCGTGGCGGCGACAGCAGCAACTTCAACGCCGTCACCTTGCGCGACCTCCGTCTCAGCAGGAGTCCTGCAGATTCGGATCAGCGCCAGGTGTTAAACGTGCTGGGAACTTACGATCTGCCATTCGGCAAGGGGAAGGCCTTCCTGATTTCAAACAAGCTGGTCAACGCGGTGGTAGGTGACTGGACACTGGGCACCATTACTACGTTCCACACCGGTCTGCCTTTCCAGTTGACCGGCGGCAACAGGACCTACAACGATTTCGCAGACGGTGGTGTCGTGCTGAATGGAGTCACGGTGCAACAGTTGCGCAAGTCAGTGGGCATTCACCGGGTGAAGGGGCAGAACTACGCGTATTTCATGGACCCCAAGTACCTGTCCAAAACTTATCTCCAGCCGAATACGACGCCGGGAACACTGGGCGCTCGTCCCTGGCTATGGGCTCCTCACGTCTTTAACACGGATATGTCGCTGAGCAAGGCCGTGCAAATTCGTGAAGGGCTCAAGTTCTCGCTCCAGGGCGAGTTCCTGAATGCCTTCAACCATCCAACCTGGGGCGCAGGAAGCTCCGCGGTCAACGCCATGGGCGCCGGCTTCGGTCAAACCAGCCCCGGTGGGTCTCGTTCCATTGAGATCCGCGGCAACATTGAGTTTTAGAGGATAACCGGAGTATAGCGCCGCTATCACTCTTGATTGCGGGCACTCCCCAAACGCTGAGGCGCGCCCGGCAGTGCAAGTAGTTTGTCCGAATTCACCGCGTTCCCAAACACTGGGAACGCGGTAAGTTTTTTGGAATCGCGTAAGGCCCCGGCAAACCGTGGAAATGTATACAATCGTAAATGTATAGATGGCGCAAGCAACCGAGCTTACACTGAGTGTGAAACTTGGATCGCTGCCGAATGCGGCTCGAAGCCTGAGGATGAGGGCAATGGTAACTCTATCAGCGAAACGAACCAAGAGCGTGAAGACGCGAGCTGCCAAAGCAGAGCACGGCACCAGCGTAGGTATCGCGTTTCAGCAGATTCGCGACTTGATTGTCCACGGGAAGCTGGCGCCGGGTACGTGGATCGTCGAAGGCGACCTGTGCGAGCACCTGAATATGAGCAGGACGCCGGTGCGCGGCGCTCTCTACCTGTTGCAGCGCGAAGGTTATGTGATTGAGCATCGCAACGCCAGCAAATCGCGCATGATCGTTGCGCCGCTGACCAAGGAAGATGCCAACGAGTTATATCCGATCATTGGCCGAATTGAGGGGCTGGCAGGACGACGCGCCGCGGCGCTTCCGCAGAGCGACCGCGACGAACTGGCGGCAAAGCTGAAACCGGTAAATGAGAAGCTGGCCGCGATTGCGCGGGAACGCAGTTTTGACGGTCCTGTGATCTTCGATCTCGACCACGAGTTCCATCGCCTGGTAGTGACTGCCGGATCAGGGCCGCGGTTGAGCACGCTGCATCGCGCCATCGAGCCCCAGACGGAGCGCTACTGGCGGCTCTATGCCAGCGCGATCATCAATGAGTTGCACGTCTCGGTGGAAGAGCACGAGGAGATTATCGTTGCGCTGGTGGAGGGCGATGCGGACCGGCTGGAGCGCGCGCTGACCGTCAACTGGGAGAACGGCTGCACGCGGCTGGCGAAGGTGATCGACATCTTTGGAGAACGCGGCAGTTGGTAGGGGTCGGCGACACGTCAGAGTAGCAAAGAAAACAGCGGGCAGCTTCGAGAGAAGCTGCCCGCTGGCGTTTGGAGTTTGATTCTGATCTGGCCGGGCGCCTATTCCGGTAACGACTCACGGCTGGAGACGCCATCGATCAATCGCAAAATTCCCAGTGGATTCGCCGACTGCAACTCGGCCGGAACCAATGCATCTGGAAAATCCTGAAAGCAGACGTGCCGGGCGAAGCGGAAGATGGCCTGGGTGCCGACAGACGTGAATCGGGAGTCGGAGGTGGCCGGATACGGGCCGCCGTGGACCATGGCGTGCGAAACCTCAACGCCTGTCGGGAAGCCATTGAAGAGCAGGCGGCCGGCCTTGCGTTCAAGAATGGGCACCAGTTCCGGCGCTGCGGCGAGCTCTTCTTCCGTGCCTGCGATGGTGGCAGTCAGATGCCCATCGAGCGCTTGGGCTGCGCCAACGAAATCTGCCGGGGTCGGGCAGCGGACGATCAGCGTGTCGGGTCCGAAGATCTCTTCAGAAAGTGCAGGCTGACTGAGGAATTCTCTGAGCGTGGTGGTGAAGAGCTGCGCGTTGGCCGGGCAGGCGGGCGCGGAACTGGTCGACGGAGCCGCTGCGGCGAGCGTGGCCTGGGAGGCGCGCTCGGCTGAGGAACGGGCGTAATCGCGCGCTATGCCAGCGGTCAGCAGCGTGAAGGGCTGGGCCTGGGCGACGAGTTCGCAGAGCTTCTGGAGGAAGGCGTCGGTTTCCTTTTGCTCGGGGATGAAGACGATGCCGGGTTTGGTGCAGAACTGGCCGGCGCCGAGGGTGAAAGAACCGAACAGATTGCGCGCCAGCGACTCGGCGGCGTCGCCGCTCAGCGCGCCGGGCAGGATGAAGACAGGATTGCAACTCGACATTTCCGTGAAGCAGGGGATGGGACGAGGACGCGCGGCGGCCATGTCCATGAGCTTGCGGCCGGCGCCGAGCGAGCCGGTGAAGGTGACAGCATGAACGAACGGATGACGGACCAGTGCCGCCCCGGTCTCAATTCCGGAACCGTAGAGCAGGGAGAAGACGCCCTCGGGAAGTCCGGCTGCGGCCACTGCCTGCTGGATGACCGTTGCCACCAGTTCGCTGGTTCCCGGATGTGCGGAGTGGGCTTTGACGATCACCGGGCAGCCCGCGGCCAGGGCGGAGGCTGTGTCCCCGCCTGCTGCCGAAAAAGCCAGCGGGAAGTTACTGGCGCCGAAGACAACGACCGGCCCGAGCGGCCGCAGCATCGAGCGCAGACCCACGCGGGGCATCGGCTTGCGATCGGGCAACGGGGGATCGATGCGCGCCTCCACCCAGGAACCCTCTTCGACGACCGAAGCGAAGAGACGGAGTTGGCCGGTGGTGCGGCCAGCCTCGCCCAGCAGGCGCGCCATGGGCAGCGCGGTTTCAAGATGGGCGCGCTCGGCGAGTTCCTGTCGAATGTTGTCTAGGCCGTCGGCGATGCTCCGCAAAAAAGCGCCCTTGGCTTTGCCGCTGATGCGCGAGTAAGCGGGAAAGGCTTGATCCGCGAGTTCCACCGCACGGTTTACCTCGGCGGACGAGACGGAAGAGTAGACCGGTTCCAGCCGCTCGCCGGTGGTGGGATTGAGGGCTTGAATCGGAGCGCCGCCGAGCGCGCCGCGTTGACCGCCAAGAAAGGACCGTCCGCTAAGAGACATAGTCAAAACTCCAAAGTTGAGGTTACAGCGTGAACAGTGTGCTGGCCTGGGCGACAGACGGGCGATTGGCCTGGGCAAATTGGTAAGCGGCTTGCGTCGCGGCTAACTCAGCGCCGACCAGTTCCAGACGCGGGGCGCGAACTTTGGCCGAGCCGATGCCGGCCTCCTGCTGCACTTGCTTGATCATCTGAACGAACTTGGGCACGGTGTCCATGCGCAAGAGAGGCAGGAACCAGCGATAGAGCTCAAAGGCTTGCTGATCTTTCCCGGCGGTGGCCAGGTTGAAGAGGTCCACGGATTCGCGCGGCAGCGCGTTGACCAATCCGGCGATCCAGCCCACGGCCCCGGCGGCGATGCCCTCGACAATGGCGTCGTCGACGCCGACGAACAGGGCCAGGCGGTCGCCGATCAACGCGCGAATCGCTGAAACACGGCGAACGTCGGTGGAGGACTCCTTGACGGCGGCGAGGTTGGCGTATTCATGGGCCAGTTCCGTCACCTGTTCAGGCAGGAAATCGGTGCCGTAGGCGACGGGGTTGTTATAAAGTAGTCCGGGCAGCGGCGTGGCTTCGAGAACGGCCCCGACATGCGCCTTGGTCTCGCGCCAGTCGCCCTTGTACACGTAGGGCGGGAGAATCATGAGGCCCGAGCATCCGACGGCGTGAGCGGCCTTGGCCAGTTCGACGGCTTCGCCGGTGGAGAGAGCGGAGATGGCCGCAACTGTGGGCGCTTTGCCGTCGAGAGCCGCGACGACGGTTTTGAGAATTTCGACCTTCTCTTGAAACGCGAGCGTGGGCGCTTCGCCCAGCGATCCAAGGCTGACGATACCGGAGCAGCCGTTCTTGACGAGCCATTGGGCGTGACGGGCTAGAAAGGCGTGATCGACTTTGGAATCCTTGTCAAAGGCGGTGGTCATTGCGGGCATTACGCCTGTCCAGTTCATAGCTTCTCCTGAAGTGCGATTTCCTGATTGGGTGCGGGGCTGAAACGGGCCGGCAAATAAGGGTCTGGAGCAACGGTCGGGGTGCTGCCGGTGAGGGTTTGGGCGACGAGTTCCGCGGTCGCGAGCGATGTGGTGATGCCCAGGCCCTCGTGGCCGGTGGCAAGCCATAGCGTGGGATCGCCGGGAACCGGTCCGATGAGGGGAAGCTTGTCTGGCGTGGCGGCGCGGAAGCCGGTCCAGACGCGCAGCACCTTGAGCGGGCCGATGGACGGCATGTAGAGCGCTGCGCGGGCGAGCATGGCGGTCAGCAGCGCCTGATCGACCGCGGGATCGTTGTTGCCGTACTGGCGCGAGGAGCCGATGAGAACCTGGCCGCTTTGCCGTGGCTGGACATTGAAGGCCACCGAGTCGGTGGTAATCGAATGGGCGCTTTTCAAGTAGCCAAGCTCGACTAATTGATGATTCACGAAGCCGGGATAGCGGTCGGTGATGGCCAAGTGCCCCTTGCGCTTTTTCACCGGCAAGCCCGGCGTGCAAAAAGATGCCTCAGCGCCGGTGGCGTTGATCAGCCGGGGCGCGCGCAGACAGGTTCCGTCGTCGAGCCGGGCTTCTCCCCTGGACAGATGGGTGACGGCGTGCCCCACCAGCAGCGTTGCGCCAAGCGACCACGCCTGACGGGCCAGATGCAGGGCCACGGCAGGCGGATAGACGACCGCGTCGTCCACCGCGAGCAACGCTCCTGCCAGCCCGGGACGCAGATTCGGCTCGATTGCTGCCAGTTCGCCGCTGGTAAGCAAGCGGCTGGGAACCGCGCGCGCTTCGAGAAACGCGTGCTTCCGTGCGGCTTCCTCCATCTCCTCGTCATCGGCTGCGATCCACAGGGTTCCACGGTTTTCGTACTCCGCGCTCGGCGGCAAATCGGGGCTGAGCGCTTGCCACAAAACCTGCGAACGGCGGGTGAACGCGAATTGCGCCTCGGAGTCGTCCATGACCACGATGTGGCCCATGCCGGCGGCGGTGGCCCCGCTGCCCAGGACGTCGCGCTCAACCAGAGCCACGCGCAACCCGGCTTGCGTGCAGGCCAAGGCGCAGGCCGCGCCCACAATGCCGCCACCGGCGACCACCACATCGTAGGATTGCGGTGCCTGAGAGTTCATGCGGGGACTCCCAAACGGAACGGGTCGGCAGGGTCGAAGATCAGGGTACATTCGGCGGTGATATACGCCGAACCGGTAAGACTGGGGATGATGCTGGCGCCGTTCTGTCCGCGATCAATCTCATAGCTGCCCTCGAAAACGGTGCCTAAGATGCCCTCCTGCCGCCACATCTGGCCGGGCTTGAGCAGGCCGTCGGCGGCCAGGCAGGCCATCTTGGCGCTGGTCCCTGTGCCGCAGGGCGAGCGATCGTAGGCCTTGCCGGGACACATGACAAAGTTGCGGCTGTGGTTCGCCGGATCAAGCGCGGCGGTGAACAGCTCAACATGGTCGATCTCCGCGCCACTGGCCCCGGTGATGCCCGCGGCGGCCAGAGCGCGACGAATCTCCCAGGTGAATGTGGTGAGCGGTTCCACCTGGTCAAGGGTGAGGGAAAAGCCGTGTTCAGAAACCAGGAAAAACCAGTTCCCGCCCCAGGCCACATCGCCGGTCACTGAGCCGTAGCCGGGAACATCCACCGTGACTCCGGCTTGATGGCGATAGGCGGGAATATTCCGGCAGGTAACCCGGCCGCTCGATTGCAACTCAATCTGAACGGACCCGACTGGCGTCTCAATCACATGTTCGCCGGGTCCGATGCGGCCCAGGTAAGCCAACGTGGCAGCAACACCGAGAATGCCATGGCCGCACATGCCCAGGTATCCGGAGTTGTTGAAGAAGATGACGCCCGCCGCGCTGGCCGGGTCGACGGGCTCAACGAGGAATGCGCCGACCAGCACATCGGAGCCGCGCGGTTCACAGAGAATGGCGCGCCGGTAGAGGTCGTGCTCGCTGCGCAGACATTCCAGCCGCCCGGCGAGCGGACCGCAGCCGAGATAAGGGCCGTCTGCCAACACACATCGGGTCGGTTCTCCCGCGGTGTGCGAATCGATCACTTGCATACGAAGAGGTATCTGCCTGTTCACCATAAAGTCCTGGAATAGCGCGTTGTTCGACCCTTTGCTATCAATCGGGTGTGCCTGTGAAATGTGAGGCGTTCGAACCCAGATCGACGTTCTGGCCGTTCCCTGTTGCAAAGTATACGAGTTTGAATACAATGAATGCTACCCCGAGGTCGAGGTTTTTCTTGGGGCTGAAACTCTCTTGGCATCTGCGGGCCGGGAATCGATCTACGGGAGACGTTGAAATGCGCTATTTGAGCAAGTTGGCAAGTGCGGGGCTGCTGGCCCTGGGGGTTGCGCCATTGCTGGGGCAATGGGCTCCGGCGGGGCGGGATGCGAGGCTGGGCGCGATGCTCGACCAGGGACTGGTCACGTATCAGACGCCTGATCTGACCCTGCGTCTGGTGAGGTCATCGGGAACGGTGGCCGGGCTCGAAGCCAAGCAGCCTGCGGTAGGGCCTACGAAGAACGGGGAGGGTTTCGACTTTACCCCCGCGGAACTGCTGGCGGCGCGTTCGACCGATGGTTACTATCACCTGGGCGACCTGGACCTGCGCTTGCGGGAGGCTGGAACTGCGGAGTGGCGCGGCTATTCGACGGCGCTCGAACGGCATCCGGTGAAGGCTCTGGCTGTGAGGCCCGGCGAACTAGAGCGGGAAGACCTGAAGCCGACCCTGCCGGCAGACTTTCCCCTGGAGGTGACCCGCAGTTGGGTGGTGGTTGACGGCCGGTTGGCGTTGCGCTTCACCCTGCGGAACCCGGGCACGCATGCAATCGAGATTGGGGCGCTGGGCATTCCGCTGGTTTTCGACAACATCATGAGCGGCAAAAACCTGGACGAGGCTCACGCTGTGTGCAGCTTCTCCGATCCGTCGATTGCGATGGATGGGGGCTATGTGCAGGTAACGCGGCTCAGCGGACACGGACCGGCGCTGGTGGTGGTGCCGGACGGTCAGACGCCGTTTGAGGCCTACCATCCGATCGATGGACCGCATGGCCGGCGACACCTTCCCGGAGCGCCCGAAGCCGGTCTTTTCGAGGATTTGACGCCGCGCAACATGACGTTTGAGGGCTTCTATGAATGGATGGTGGCCTCTGCGGCCTACCAGCAGAACGAGTGGAAACAGGCCGAGCCGTGGAATCCCGCGACCAGCATTGTGCTGCAGCCCGGGCAGGAGCGCACGGTGGGATTGCGCTTCCTGGTGGCGGGATCAATTCGCTCCATCGAGAAAACGCTTGCCGATAATGGGCGCCCGGTTGCCGTGGGCATTCCCGGAACCATTGTTCCGCAGGATATCGAAGCCAGCCTCTTCTTGAAGTACCCGCAAGCGGTGAAGAAGTTGGAAGTGACGCCGGCGGGGGCCATCGAAGTGAGCGCAGCCGGGACCACGGAACACGGCTGGCAGCGATACACCGTGCGCGGCAAGGTGTGGGGGCGCGCGCGGCTGTCGATCACCTATGCGGACGGCGCGGTGGAGACGGTGCAATACCGCGTGATCAAGCCGGAAGCGGCCGCCGTGGACGATATGGGCCGGTTCCTCTTCACCAAGCAATGGTTCGATGTGAAGGACGATCCCTTTCATCGCAGCCCATCAGTCATGAGCTATGACCGCGAGGCCAACGCCATCGTCAGCCAGGACAGCCGCGTCTGGATCGCCGGGCTGGGCGACGAGGCAGGGTCAGGCTCGTGGCTGGCCGCGGCGATGAAGGAATATGGACGTCCTGAGAAGCAGCAGGTCGCGCAGCTTGAAGATTTTGTCGACAACGTGCTTTGGGGCGGCTTGCAGCAGAAGGATGGACCGCAGAAGTTCGGCGTGCGCAAGAGCCTGTTCTACTATCAGCCGGATCAGCTTCCCGCCGGCACTTATCGCAAGGACCTGGACTGGTCGAGTTGGGAGAGCTGGAACAAGCAGGCCAGCGAGGATGTGGGCCGCTCGTACAACTATCCGCATGTGGTGGCCGCCTATTGGGCCCTCTACCGGGTGGCGCGCGAACACCAGGGATTGGCGACACACCACGACTGGCGCTGGTACCTGACGCAGGCCTATGAGACGACCATGGCGATGACCCGCTTTGCGCCCGACCTTGCGCAGTTTGGCCAGATGGAAGGCGACGTGTTTGTGGCCGTGCTGGACGACCTGAACCGCGAGGGGATGACGGCCGAAGCCGCCACGCTCGAAGCCGCCATGAAGGCGCGAACCGAGGCGTGGCGCAAGCTGTCTTATCCATTCGGCAGCGAGATGCCGTGGGACTCGACCGGCCAGGAAGAGGTCTATGCCTGGACGCGGCGCTTCGGCATGAACGACAAGGCGCAGGCGACGCTGGATGCCATCACCGGCTATATGCCGACGATTCCCAGTTGGGGTTACAACGGCAGCGCACGGCGCTACTGGGATTTTCTCTACGGCGGCAAGTATCCGCGGCTTGAGCGGCAGTTGCACCACTACGGCTCGGGCATCAATGCCATTCCCGTGCTCGATGCCTTCCGGCGCGATCCGAAAGACCTGTACCTGCTGCGCATCGGCTACGGCGGAACCATGGGAGCGATCAGCGGCATCGACCAGGAAGGGTTTGCCTCGGCGGCTTTTCACAGCTTCCCAGACAAGATGAACTTCGATCCGTACACGGGAGACTATGGGCCGAACTTCTTTGGCCATGCGTGGAACACGGCGACCTATCTGGCCCGCGATGCGGAGTTCGGCTGGTTGGTGTTTGGCGGCAATCTCAGCATGAAGGGGCAGACCGTCAGCGTGACGCCGCTCGATAGCTTCCGCCAGCGCGTCTATCTGGCCACGGCCGGTTTGTGGCTTACGCTCGATAGCGGACAGTTCGAGCAGGTCACTGTGGACCAGGTGACAAACAATGTTGAGATACGGCTTGCGCCAGCGGATCCATACACTCCGGTTGCGCGGTTGCGTATCGAGCAAACAGCGCATGTGGAAGGCGTGGGGACGTTTACGCCGCTCGACAAGTTGACCATGGAACGCGGCGCGTATGTGGTTCCGCTCGGCAAGGCGAGCGTGAGCCTACATCTGGCGCCCGGCGCGGATCGAACGAAATCCAACCCGGCGAATTAAGGAGATTCTGATGAGTTCAGAGAGCGTAACGCGGAGAGGTTTTTTGCAGAGTTCGGCGGTGGTGGCCGCTGGCGGCGTGTTGATGCCGGGTGGGCTATGGGCGTTGGGACAGGATGCGGCGCAGGATGTGCCGCGGTCAAACAATCACACCGGCTACGAGAAGATTGCGTGGAAGGCGCGCCCGTTTCCCATGGCGCAGGTGCGGCTGAAGCCAGGGCCGCTCAAGGACATGCAGGAGCGCGACCGGGTCTACCTGTATATGCTGCCCAACGACCGGCTGCTGCACAGCTTTCGCCTCACAGCGGAAAAGCCTTCGAAGGCACTGCCGCTGGGTGGCTGGGAAGCTCCGGATTGCGATCTGCGCGGCCACCTGGCGGGCGGGCACTATCTCTCCGCCTGCGCGCTGATGTTCGCCTCAACGGGCGATGAGTCTCTGCGCGTCAAGGCCGAGGCGCTCGTCGCGGGTTTGGCCGAGTGCCAGCAGCCGAACGGCTACCTGGGAGCCTATCCGGAGAGTATGTATGAGCGGATGAGGAAGGGCCTCGCGTCGCATCCGGATCACTCCTGGAACTCGTATGCGGATCACGTCTGGGCGCCCTTCTACACCTATCACAAGATCATGGCCGGCCACCTCGATATGTATGTGCATTGCGGCAGCGAAGTGGCGCTGCATACGACCGAGCGGATGGCCGACTGGGCCATCAAGTGGATTGCACCGCTGACCGACGAAGAGCTGGCCAAGGTGCAGACCATCGAACACGGCGGCATGAACGAGGTGATGTTCAATCTCTACGCCATCACCGGCGAGAAGAAGTACCTGGACGCGGGATTGCGCTTCGAGCACAAGCGGTTCTTCGAGCCGCTGGCCGCGCATCAGGACAAACTGGCCGGAAACCACTCCAACACCAATATCCCCAAGGTGATTGGCGCGGCGCGCGGCTATGAACTGACCGGCGACGAGCGCTACCGGGAGATTGCGGAATACTTCTGGCAGACGGTTGTGGATCATCACACCTTCGCGCCCGGCGGCACCTCCAACAACGACGAGGGCTGGAGCGAGCCTGACACGTCGGGCAGCCACCTGGCTCCCGGCGGGCAGGAGTGTTGTTGCAGCTACAACATGCTCAAGCTGACGCGGCACCTGTTTGGCTGGAAGCCGGAAGCGCGGCGAATGGACTACTACGAGCGTCTGCTGTGGAATGTGCGCGCCGGTACGCAGACGGAAGACGGCATGCTGATGTACTACGTGCCCACAATTCCGGGCGGCTGGAAGACCTTTGGCGACCCGTTTGAATCGAATTTATGCTGCACCGGAAGCGGCGCAGAGGAGTACGCGAAGCTGGTCGACACGATCTACTTTCAAGATGATCGCAGCGTCTATGTGAACCAGTTTGTGGCCTCCGAGGTGAGCTGGCCCGAGAAGCGCGCACGGCTCGTTCAGCAGACCGCCTTCCCCGAGGAAGAGCGCACCTCGATTGCTGTCTTCGCCGACAAGCCGGTTGCGTTTGCCGTCAAGGTACGTGCGCCGCATTGGGCTCACGGAATCGCCGTCACCGTCAACGGCCGTCCGGAAAAGGCCATTGCAGGCAGTGACGGTTACCTGGTTCTTGACCGGACGTGGAAGAGCGGCGACCGGATCGAGATCAGCCTGCCGATGACGCTGCGCCAGGAGCCGGTGGCGGGCAGCCCGGAGTTGGCCACGCTGGCGTATGGTCCGCTGGTGCTGGCGGCGCGCATGGGCCGCGACGGGTTGAGTCGCGATATGATCGATGCCGGCCAGGGACCGGATATGGGTCGCTTGCCCGCTCTGTCGATGCCGAGCTTCGAGGCGCCTGCTGAGACAGGCAGGGAAAAAGAAGCGGTCTCCTGGGTGAAAAAGACGGGAGATGGAGAACTGTGCTTCCAGACCGCCGGCCAAGCAAAGGAGACGAAGTTGAAGCCGCTTTACCAGGTGATGGACGAGCGGTATTCGGTGTATTGGCAGAAAGCGCGCAAAGCATAGGCGCGGAGAGAATGGAGCAATCGATGGCGCGGCCAGATTGTTTGGTCGGATAGGGAACGCCAGCCAGGGTGGAAGCAAACCAAATCGACCGGCGAACGGACTCGGAAACGAGTCTAATCGCCGGTCGATTTCGTTTGCTCCCCAGTGGATTTGCGTATTTGCAGGGAAAGGCCCGGGATTGAGTGGCCGGCCCTTAACGAGTGTTGTGCCTTCCCCCCATTTCGCGATAGTGCTTGCGAAATGGATGGGGCACGGTGCTTCTATTTGGGGCCGGATCAATAGTGGCCGAGTGAACGAAGTGATCGGGCCCGATTCGTATTACCGCAGTGCTGCAAGAAAAGCGAATAAACGGTGAATTACATCCGAGAGGGCTCACTGTTTCACAGTTACACAGCTTTTAGGG
>Ga0224527_1000085_pt1 | contig 70147 bp, 66 predicted proteins | sample CBST0metaG_FD_179882 | JGI IMG/M metagenome (GOLD analysis project Ga0224527, IMG submission 179882) | Peat soil microbial communities from Stordalen Mire, Sweden - C.B.S.T0 | ecosystem: Environmental > Terrestrial > Soil > Wetlands > Peat | place: Sweden: Norrbotten County, Stordalen Mire...
ACCCAGCAGCAAGGCAATCCGGGGCAGCAATCCGGCTATCCTAACCAGCAGCAAGGCAATCCGGGGCAGCAATCCGGCTATCCTAACCAGCAGCAAGGCAATCCGGGGCAACAATCCGGCTATCCTGCCCAGCAGCAAGGCAATCCGGGGCAACAATCCGGCTATCCTGCCCAGCAATCGGGAAGTTCTGCCCAATTGCCGGCAAGTTTGCCGCAACAGCCGGCCATTCAGTCGCAACAACCGGCTGATCAGCAACAAGACCAGCCGGAAGATCAGCCGACGCCCGATCAGTCGCAGCAACAGCCGGCGCAGCAGCAGCCCGCGCAGGATTCGGAAAAGAAAGACGGCGTGCCGGGCTGGATTAAAGACATGTTAAGTAATTAGGTTGGTCATAGCCGGCCGAATCGCCAATCCGGTTCGGTCGCCGCCTAAGGTTCAGACATCAGCCCGCCCTATTGGCGGGCTGATTTTTCTTGCGGGGTCATCCCGATTGCGCCTATGATTGTTTTTTGAATAATTCTCATTTACTTTCTATGGCGTCAGATAGGGCATATGCAAGAATCCCACATCTCACAACCCGCAACCTTGACGTTGGAAAACATGTCATTTTCCGTCCCTGGGCGGCAATTACTGCAACCCTTGTCTTTGTCATTTCCGCCGGGTAAAGTGTGCGGCCTGATTGGGCACAATGGCTCCGGTAAATCCACATTGCTGAAAATTCTTGGCCGGCAAGCCGAAGCCAGCGGCGGCGTGGCGCGACTGAACGATAAACCGTTACCGGCATGGGACAGTAAAGCCTTTGCCCGTCAGGTTGCTTATTTACCGCAACAATTGCCGCCGGCGGAAGGGCTGACGGTGAGAGAACTGGTGGCCTTGGGCCGTTATCCCTGGCATGGCGCGCTCGGTCGTTTTGGCAGCGCCGATCACGAGATCGTGACGCGGGCTGTTGAGCTGGTAGGGCTGCAGTCTTTGGCGCAGCGGTTGGTCGACAGTCTCTCCGGCGGGGAACGCCAGCGCGCCTGGCTGGCCATGACCCTAGCTCAGCAAAGTCAATGTCTGTTGCTGGATGAACCCACCTCGGCGCTGGATATCGCCCATCAGGTGGAGGTTTTGGCCTTGATTAAACGCCTTAGCCGACAGCGCGGATTGACCGTGATCGCCGTATTGCACGATATCAATATGGCCGCACGCTATTGTGATTATTTGATGGCGCTGCGCGGCGGCGGGATTATTGCGCGCGGTACGCCTAAGGAACTTATGCGAAGCGAGGTGCTGGCCGAAATTTATGGTATTCCCATGGGCATTATGTCCCATCCCAAAAATGGCGCGCCGGTGAGTTACGTCTACTGAACCGGCGGCGGCCGAAGGTTATAATTTGGCGAAGCTGCTGCGGGCGGCCGCGACGGTGCGTTCGATAATTTCAGGGCTGTGCGCCAGCGACATGAAGCCGGACTCAAACGCCGATGGCGCCAGATAAACGCCTTCCGCCAGCATCAAATGGAAAAAGCGTTTAAAACGATCGATGTCGCTGGTCATGACATCCTGATAATGGGTTACCGTCGGCAGGTCGGTAAAAAACAGACCGAACATTCCCCCGACATGATTCACCACCAGTGGGATGTTTTCGTCTTGGGCCGCCTGGAGCAATCCTTGCGCCAGAAGTAAGGTCAGCTTGGTCAGGGTTTCATAAACGCCGGGTTGCGAAATTTCCGTCAGGCAGGCATAACCGGCGGCCATGGCAATGGGGTTGCCCGAAAGCGTCCCGGCCTGATATACCGGACCGGTGGGCGCCAAAACCTGCATCACTTCCCGTCGGCCGCCGAATGCTCCCACCGGCATGCCGCCGCCGATGATTTTACCCAGACAGGTCAGGTCCGGCACGACGCCGTAATAGCCTTGAGCGCCGGCCAGCGCGACCCGAAAGCCGGTCATGACTTCATCGATGATCAACAACGCGCCAAAGGTATCGCAGAGTGAGCGCAATCCCGGCAAAAACTCCGGCAATGGCGGCACGCAATTCATATTGCCGGCGACAGGTTCGACGATAATGGCCGCAATTTCAGTGGGATAAAGCTCGAACATCTGACGTACTGAAGCCAAATCGTTAAAGGTGCAGGTCAACGTGTGTTTGGCGAAATCCGCCGGTACGCCAGGAGAACTGGGCTGGCCGAGAGTCAGCGCGCCGGAGCCGGCCTTGACCAGGAGACCGTCGGCATGGCCGTGATAACACCCCTCGAATTTGATGATTTTATCGCGCCCGGTATAACCGCGAGCCAGACGAATGGCGCTCATGGTGGCTTCGGTGCCGGAATTGACCATGCGGACCATATCCATCGACGGCACCAGTTTCGTCACCAGTTCCGCCATTTTAACTTCGATTTCAGTGGGCGCGCCGAAACTCAGACCGCGGCCGGCCGCTTCGATAACAGCCTCGCGCACCGCCGGATGGTTATGCCCCAATACCATGGGTCCCCAGGAACCGACATAATCGATGTAGGCCTTACCGTCCACATCGTACAACCAGGCCCCGTCCGCCCGCTCGATAAACAGCGGCGTGCCGCCAACACCGTTAAAGGCGCGCACCGGCGAATTCACCCCGCCGGGAATCAGGCGTTGCGCCTGTGCGTACAAAATTTCGGAACGGCTCATGCATCAGCTCCTTATAAAGACAAGAAAATAAAACGACCACCCGGTCAGTGTAATAAACTGATGGTGAATAAGACATCTTTGTCGCGGGCTTTAGGCCAAAACTTCCAGAGAGTGGTATCAATGATTGAATTATCGCCTTCTTCGACGTCGGTGCCGGCAGGCCGCCGGGCCGCTGTAAGAACAGCACATAGCGGCAAACAAAATATCTTGAACGAGCAATACTTGAACGCTGGAGTCAGGTAACGGATAATGCCGATACTGGTCAGATTGTTGTGTCCACAATCTGATGGCCTTGTTGGTTGGGAGTCAAAGAATGAGTGAAACTGCAGTACTACCATTACAATTCACCGATAAAGCGGCGAGTAAAGTCAAGAACCTGATCGCGGATGAAGAAAACCCGAACCTCAAACTGCGCGTCTATATCACCGGTGGCGGCTGTAGCGGCTTCCAGTATGGTTTCACCTTTGACGATAAAATCAACGAAGACGACCTGACCATTGAAAAACAGGGCGTCGCGTTGGTGGTTGATCCCATGAGCCTGCAATATCTGGTCGGTGGTTCGGTGGACTATACCGAAGGGCTGGAAGGGTCGCGTTTTATCGTCAACAACCCCAACGCCAAAACCACCTGCGGCTGCGGATCGTCATTCAGCATCTGATAAGCTTGACGCTACGGCGTCAGCGTTTGTTTTCCAGGTCGAAAGTCGGTAGTTTCAGATGCCAGCGGATCGCCGCCAGGCGGATGATCAGAGTGATGATCATCCCCACCACCGACGCGTGTTGGGCATCCAGCAAAAAAGTTTGAAAAGCGGTTACGTGGACGATGCCACCGATAATACAGGCGGTGGCATAGACTTCTGTCCGCAAAATCATGGGAATTTCCCTCGCCAGCACGTCGCGCAGCATACCGCCGCCCACACCGGTTATCACGCCCATGCATACCGCGACCAGCGGGCCGGTGCCGCTGGCGAAAGCTTTGTTCACCCCGATGCCGACAAACACCGCCAGGCCGATAGCATCCAGCACCGGCAGAATCCATTTCGGCAAGCGGTGGGGCTGTCTGATGATCAGGATAGTGATAAAGCACGTCAACATCGCCACCACCAGATCGGTGGGATCTTTCACCCAAAACACCGGACCGTTGTTTAACGCCATATCCCGGATGGTGCCGCCGCCGATGGCGGTTACCACGCCAAGCACCAGTACGCCGAAGGGATCCATCCGTAATTTGGCCGCCAGCAACACGCCCGAAAGCGCGAAGACCGCTGTCCCCAAAATATCCAGTATGCTCAGCATCTATGTGCTCCCGATAATGCTTTCATCACCGCGGCGTCTGCGCCAAGGCCTGGCAAAGCTGCTTGGCCGCCAGCAAAATGCGAGGCCCGCTGCGGTTAAACCAATCTTCATTCAACGCAATGACCGGGACGGTCAATTGCGGTTGCCAAAATGCTTTAATGACCGGAATACGCGTATCGTCGCCGGTGGTCACGATTAACTGAGGCTTGCGGATAATCACCTGCTCGCGGCTGACTTGCGGCCAGGGTACAGGACTGTCGTCAAAAATATTCCGTGCGCCGCATAACGCCAGAATTTGACTTTGCAGGGTCTGTTTGCCGGCGGTGAACAGCGGCTGCGCCCCGAATTGCAGGAAGACTCTGACCTGAGCATTGCCGGCATACTGTTTTTTAAGATCGGCGACTTGTTGGCGCAGTGATGTTGCCGCCTGGCGCGCCTGTTCGGGATGGGGGCTATAACGGGCCAGATTATCCAGCGAACTTGCCAGATCCTCGATACTGAGCGGATCGATATAAATGATCGGGATGCCGAACGAGGCGATTTGATCCAGTTGCCGTTGCGGGTTGCCGCCACGCCACGCCAGGATCAAATCCGGCTTCAACGCTAAAATTCTCTCAACGTTGAGACCTTGCCAAGAGGCGACCTGCTGAATTTTTTTGGCGGCCGGCGGATAATCCGACCAGGCGCTGACCCCCACCAGCACATCGCCCATGCCGGCCGCATAAGCCAGCTCGGTGGCATGGGGCGCCAGACTAATCACCCGGTTTGCCGCCCATGCCGCGGGGATAGTCAGCATGAGCAACAGCAGCGTGAGGGCGTATCGGTGCCTCGGCATTATCAGACGTGCCCGGCCAGGGCGCCGATCATGGTTTCCACCAAGTGGCTGGATTGTTTTGCCGCTACCGCCAGAAACTCATCGAAACTGATATGGGATGCCTGATCGGCCACATCGGAAATCGCGCGAACCACCACGAAAGGCACCAAGAACTGATGGCAGACATGGGCAATCGCGGTCGCTTCCATCTCTACTGCAATCGCCTGCGGGAAAGTGGCGCGGATACGCTTGAGCGATTCCGCTCCATTGATAAAGGCATCGCCGCTGACCACCAGTCCTCGCACGGCGCGCAGATCCAGCCGGCTGATGCATTTTTCCGCCAGCGCCACCAGCGAGGCGTCCGCCGTAAAGGCCGCTGGGCATTGCGCCATTTGCCCGGGGACATAACCAAATGCCGTGACGTCCACATCATGGTAACGCACTTCGGTGGATACCACGATATCGCCCACCTGCATGGATTCTCCCAGGCCGCCGGCGGAACCGGTGTTGATAATAAAATCAGGTTGATAATGATCCAACAGCAGCGTTGTGCCCAACGCGGCGGAGACTTTACCGATGCCGGATTTCAGTAAGACCACATCAATGCCGTGCAACCGGCCGCTGTAAATTTCGCATCCGGCCTTTTGCCAGGTGGTCCGATCATCGATCAGGTCGCGCAGTATCGCGACTTCTTGTTCCATTGCGCCGATAATGCCTACTCTCATCGCATTGCCCTTTTAGTTGATAACGCCTTGATATTAAAAAAATGACTTATACAGTTACCTGTGGGGTAAGTTCTGTCATTCTATCATGACTGACCGCAGGAAATAATTGTCGCTGAGGTTGCTTTTGGCCGAGGCTGTTAATATCACGCTGGTTCAGGAACGTAACAGGGGGGAGGGGATACGATGCCCACGATCGACTTTAGCAAGAAATTCAGTTTTCAGCGCCCGGCCGGTCAACCCATTGTGGCTGAGGATGAGTACGCCGTCATCCGCCAGTTTGAAAGCGATCGTGGACGCATTATCAATTCCGCCGCGATTCGCCGCTTGCAACAGAAAACCCAGGTGTTTCCCCTGGAACGTAATGCGGCGGTCCGTTCGCGGTTGACCCATTCGCTGGAAGTGCAGCAGGTCGGCCGCCATATCGTTAAGGAAATTTTCCATCGTCTGGGCAACGCGCGGCGTATCGCGTCGCTGGGTTTATCACAACTGGCCGCCCCGTGTGAAAGCATTGTCGAGATGGCGTGCCTGATGCACGATATCGGTAATCCGCCGTTTGGCCATTTCGGCGAAGCGGCCATTAACGACTGGTTTACCCGCCGCCTGGATATCGCATCGCTTGGCAACCAAGCGCAGGGAAATGATCGCTGCCAGGTGGAAATCTTGCGGCTGCGCGCCGGTGAAACCGATAATAACGCCTTGCGTTCCCGTATCCGGCTCGACCTGTGCCATTTCGAAGGCAATGCCCAGGCGATCCGCCTGGTTCATAGCCTGCTCAAACTTAATCTGACCTATGCCCAGGTCGGCTGTATTCTGAAGTATACCCGACCAGCCTATTGGCAAGGCCCGGTGCCGGACCCATTCAGTTATTTAATGAAGAAAACAGGCTATTATCTGGCTGAGGAAGAGTATGTAAAAGCATTGCGCGACGAATTGGCCATGGGGGAATACCATCGTTTCCCGCTCACATATATAATGGAAGCCGCCGACGATATCTCATATTGTATTGCCGATCTGGAAGACGCGGTGGAGAAAAAGATTTTCACCGTTGAACAACTCTATAATCATTTGCGCCAGGAATGGGGTAAAGTCGATAAAAATGACTTATTCGAAAAAGTGGTTGGTCAAGCGTTTGAAAAAATAATGCGCAATCAGGGCTTGCGCAGCGGCGATCAGTTTTTCATGTATCTGAGAGTCAATACCGTGGCCAGCCTGGTGCCGCACGCGGCGCAGCGTTTTAATGATAATCTGCAGGCGATATTCGACGGTTCATTCAATCAGGGGTTACTGGAAGACTCAAGCCCGGCTTATCATTTGCTGAAGATATTCAAAGAAGTAGCCTTTAAACATGTTTTCAACCATCCCGAGGTCGAGCAACTGGAGTTGCAGGGCTACCGAGTGATAAGCGGTCTGTTGGAAATATATAATCCCTTACTGGAAATGCCGTTAACGGAATTCCAGCATTTGGCGGCTAATGATTATCATCGGGACTACAAGATTTCCACCCGTCTGTTTCATAAATTATCCACCAAACATCGATTGGCCTATGGCGAGGCGATTGCACAGCTAGACCGGTATCCGCAACAGCAACAATCCATGATGGAGTTTTATTATCGAGCCAGACTGATACAGGATTATATTAGCGGCATGACTGATCTTTATGCCTGGGACGAATATAGACGTTTAATGGCGGCAGAGTGAGCATGATGGAAATGCAGGGTTTTGTAAAGTCAGCCAATAATTATTTACCATTGTGGTTTTATTGCTAATGAACTTCGCGTTATTTAATTAATCTCATATGATGACACAGCTGTTGGGTTGCATCATTATCGGGTCCTAGTTCTAATAGTCGAGACAACAATAGATGAAAAGAAAAAATTTAATCCTAAGCGCACTGGCGTTAAGTTTAGGTCTGGTGCTTAACCCTCTTTCCGCCCCGGCGGCGGAAACCGCCTCGACCAACCAACAATTACCCAGCCTGGCGCCTATGCTGGAACGGGTGATGCCTTCGGTTGTCAGCATTAGCGTCGAAGGCAGCACCGCGGTAACGGCGCAGGCGCCGCAGCAACTTCAGCAATTTTTCGGCCAAAATTCCCCCTTGTGCAAAGACGGGTCGCCATTCCAGGGCACCCCCCTCTGCCAGGGCGGCGGCGGCGGTGGCGGAGATGACGATAGCGATAACGCGCAGCCGGCCAGACAGAAGTTTATGGCGCTTGGCGCCGGCGTCATCATTGATGCGGCGAAAGGTTATGTGGTCACCAACAACCATGTGGTCAACGATGCGACCAAGATACAGGTACAACTGTACGACGGCCGTAAATTCGATTCCAAAATCATTGGCCGCGACCCGCGTTCGGACCTGGCTTTAATCCAGCTTATCAATTTCAAAAATCTGACCGCCATCAAGATGGCCGATTCGGACCAGCTTCGCGTCGGCGATTACACCGTGGCGATCGGCAACCCCTATGGCTTGGGCGAAACCGCGACCTCGGGCATTGTTTCGGCCTTGGGGCGCAGTGGATTGAATATTGAAAATTATGAAAACTTCATCCAGACCGACGCTGCGATCAACCGGGGCAATTCCGGCGGCGCGCTGGTTAACCTCAATGGCGAACTCATCGGCATCAATACCGCTATTCTGGCGCCGGATGGCGGCAATATCGGTATCGGTTTCGCCATCCCCAGCAATATGGTGAAAAACCTTACCGCCCAGATGGTGGAGTATGGCCAGGTGAGACGCGGTGAAGTGGGCATTCTGGGCACCGAGCTGAACCCCGAACTGGCGAAAGCCATGCACGTCGATGCCCAGCGCGGCGCGTTCGTCAGTCAAGTACTGCCAAAATCCGCCGCCGCCAAGGCCGGCGTGAAGGCCGGTGATGTGATTGTGTCCATGAATGGCCGGCCCATCAGCAGCTTTGCCGCTTTCCGCGCCGATGTCAGTTCCGAACCGGTGGGCACCAAAATCACGCTTGGCCTGTTGCGCGACGGTAAGCCGGTCTCGGTGGATGTCGTTTTGGAACAGAGCACGCAGTCGCAGCTTGATTCCAGTAATATTTTACCCGGCATTGAAGGGGCGGAACTGAGCAATACCCAAAACGGCGATGTCAAAGGCGTGAAGGTAGATAACGTCAAACCGGGCAGTACCGCGGCGCGTATCGGTCTGAAAAAAGGCGATATTATCCTTGGCGTTAACCAGCAGCCGGTGAGCAACCTGGGTGATCTGCGCAAGATCCTGGATACCAAACCGTCGGTATTGGCGTTGAATGTGCAGCGCGGCGATACCACCATCTATTTGCTGGCGCAATAGCGCGGGATTGTTGACCAGCAAATGCCGCCGCTTTTCGAAGCGTCGACGTTTGCTGCAAATCCTGGATTAAGCCCGAGTGTCTCGGGCTTAATCTATCGGCTCTCCTCTCTTCCTCGTTTATCTCGTTGTACGTTCAATAGCATTCACCCTGGCAAGAGACTTATAATCCGGTCTGGTGTTTCAATTGTGAGTCCCGGCTGCTTAACGGTCTGAGAAGGAATGTTTATGACTCCCGTCATTATTAGTATGAAGGTCATCCCGGTCGCCGGCCATGACAGTATGTTGTTGAACCTGAGCGGCGCCCATGGGCCGTTTTTTACGCGTAATATCGTGATTTTGACCGATAGCGCCGGCCATGAGGGCGTGGGCGAGGTCCCCGGGGGCGAAAAAATCCGCCAAACCCTGGAAGAATCCGCGGCGCTGGTGGTGGGCAAATCGCTGGGTGAATATAAAAACGTCATGCAGAAGGTGCGCGCGCAATATGCCGGACGCGACGTGGACGGGCGCGGGTTGCAAACCTTTGATCTCCGCACCACCATTCATGTGATCACCGGCATTGAAGCGGCGATGCTGGATTTGCTCGGGCAGTTCCTTGATGTGCCGGTGGCGGCGCTATTGGGTGAAGGTCAGCAGCGAAACGAAGTGGAAATGCTGGGTTATCTGTTCTATATCGGCGATCGCCGGCAAACGGATTTAGCGTATCGCAGTCAGCCGAATGATCCCTGCGACTGGTATCGGCTGCGCCACGAACCGGCTATGACGCCGGAAAGCATTGTGCGTCTGGCGGAAGCCGCTTACGAAAAATACGGTTTCAATGATTTCAAATTGAAAGGCGGCGTACTGGCGGGCGACGAAGAAGCAGAAGCGGTGACCGCTCTGGCCAGGCGTTTCCCTAAAGCGCGCATTACGCTTGATCCGAACGGCGCCTGGTCGCTTGAGCAGGCGATCGCGCTGGGTAAACAATTACGCGGCGTACTGGCCTATGCCGAGGATCCTTGCGGCGCGGAACAGGGTTTTTCCGGTCGCGAAGTGATGGCCGAGTTTCGTCGTGCTACCGGGTTGCCCACCGCCACCAATATGATCGCTACCGATTGGCGACAAATGGGCCATGCGCTGGCTTTGCACTCCGTGGATATTCCGCTGGCCGACCCGCATTTCTGGACCATGCAGGGTTCAGTCCGCGTGGCGCAACTTTGCCATGAATGGGGGCTGACCTGGGGGTCGCACTCCAATAATCATTTTGATATTTCGCTGGCGATGTTCACCCATGTCGCCGCCGCGGCGCCGGGGAAGATTACCGCCATCGATACGCACTGGATTTGGCAGGAAGGCGACCAGCGCCTGACCAAAGCGCCGCTGCGCATCATTGGCGGCAAAGTCAAGGTACCGGAACGGCCGGGTCTGGGCATTGAACTGGATAAAGATCAACTGATGAAGGCGAATGCGCTCTATCTCAAATATGGGCTGGGAGCCCGGGATGATGCCGTCGCCATGCAATTTCTGATACCGAACTGGCGATTCGACAATAAACGTCCGGCGTTGGTGCGTTAAGTCCGCGCAGTGAGCGAACCCGCCTGGAAGAGGCGCGCGGTGCAACCTTATCGTCGCGCCGTCACTTCCATAAGGGTGATCTTCAGCCCTGTGCCCGCGCTATCGAGTGAATAAGGCAGGGCACCTAGGGCGTGGTGACATTTACAACTAGACGACCGGTCTAATAGACTGGTAATATCTCATCCCATGAACATATCCACCGCAACCGATGTCCGGCAACATATTCTCGATACGGCCAAGCCGATCATTCTCGGCAAGGGCTTTTCAGCTGTCGGGCTAAATCAAATCCTGCAGGCGGCCGGCGTTCCGAAAGGGTCGTTCTACTATTATTTCGGGTCCAAGGAAGCGTTTGGCGAAGCCTTGCTCGAAGGGTATTTCGCCGACTACCTGCAACATCTTGATCACTTGCTGGTTCATCAATCCGGTACCGGCGCGCAGCGTTTATTGAGCTACTGGAGCCACTGGCAAGCCATGCAGGAAGGCGATGATCCCGAACATAAATGCCTGGCGGTCAAGCTCGGCGCTGAAGTATGCGATCTGTCCGAGTCTATGCGAGCGGTGCTGGCGCGAGGCACCACGGCGATTGTCGTCCGTCTGGCCGCCTGTATCGAGGACGGTCTCGCAGACGGTTCTCTCGTGGGCATCGCCGATGCGCATAACACCGCCGCCACGCTTTATCAGTTATGGCTCGGCGCCACGCTGTTGGGCAAGATCCGTCGTGACGGGCAGCCGTTCGCCGCGGCAATGACGGCTACCTGTCAACTGCTGAACCTGGCTTAACAGGATTGCGGGCGGCGCCGGCACGCTGATAAATAGCAAATTTGGATTGCCCCGGGTCTGTATTTTTTCAATATGAAACCGGTCTACTCTTTTTGGAGATAATTATGCAAAATTTTGACTACTACAACCCTACCCGAATCGTTTTTGGTGAACACACCATCCCCCGTTTGAACGACCTGGTGCCGTCTTCGGCGCGTGTGCTGGTGCTGCTGGGCGGCGAGAGCGCGCGCAAGAACGGCACGCTTGACGAAGTGAAGACCGCGCTAGGCGCGCGCGAGGTGTTCGAGTTCACCGGTATCGAGCCGAACCCGAGCTTCGAAACATTGATGAAAGCGGTCGAACAAGTGCGCCGCGATAAGATCGATTTTCTGCTTGCGGTGGGCGGCGGTTCCGTTATCGACGGCACGAAATTCGTGGCCGCAGCCGTAGAGTTTGCGGGCGACCCCTGGACCATTCTTGAAACCCACGGTGCGAACGTAAATGGCGCGCTGCCATTCGCCACGGTGCTCACGTTGCCGGCGACCGGTTCGGAAATGAACAGCGGCGCGGTAGTGACGCGCAAAGCGACGCAGGCAAAGCTCGCATTCCACAGCGCGCATGTGTTCCCGCAATTCTCCATCCTCGATCCAACCAAGACTTACACGTTGCCGCCGCGGCAGATCGCCAATGGCGTGGTTGATGCGTTCGTGCACACGGTCGAACAGTATCTGACCTATCCGGCGCAGGCGTATGCCCAGGATCGTTTCGCGGAAGGTCTGCTGCAAACGCTGATCGAGATCGGCCCCAAGGCATTGGAACAGCCGCATGATTATTCGGTGCGCGCCAATCTGATGTGGGTCGCGACGCTGGCGTTGAATGGTTTGATCGGGGCTGGCGTGCCGCAGGACTGGGCTACGCATATGGTCGGTCATGAACTGACCGCGCGCTATAATATCGACCATGCGCGTACGCTGGCGGTAGTGTTGCCGTCAATGTTGCAGGTATGCCGTGAATCCAAACGCGGCAAGCTACTGCAGTATGCCGAACGCGTGTGGAAAATCACGGATGGCAGCGATGACCAACGCATCGATGCCGCGATTGAACATACGCGCGCGTTCTTCGAAAGCATGGGTTTGAAGACGCATCTCTCCGACTATAATGTCGGCGCCGATCAGATTGATATTCTTGTGGCGCAACTTAAGGCGCATGGCATGACGCAATTGGGCGAAAATAAAAGCGTCACGCTTGATGTGAGCCGCAAAGTGCTCGAAACCAGCCTGTAAACCTTCAAATTATGCCAATGATGCCGCCGCGATTGCGTGCGGCATCATTGGCTGCCTGTCTGGCGCTTTCAATATGACCATAAGACCGCTGCCGGGCGTGAAAAATATACCATTATTTGATGATGTTACCGTGCGCGGCCCTCTCTCAGGTCACCGGCGCCGGATTAAACACCGACAACGCGTTGTGAATTCCCCAGGTATCGGACCAGGTTTTCTTGCGATTACTGGCGATATCCAGGATAAGCTCAAAAAGTTGCCAGCCCACCTGTTCGATGGTGGCTTCGCCGGTGGCGATGGTGCCGGCATTAATATCCATCAAATCATACCAGCGATCCGCCAGGGCGGTGCGGGTGGCCATTTTAATCACCGGCACCGCCGCCAAACCGTAGGGTGTGCCGCGACCGGTGGTAAAAACCTGCAACGTGATGCCGGACGCCAATTGTTGAGTGCCACAGACGAAATCACTGGCCGGCGTCGCGGCGTAAATCAGCCCGCGCTTGGTTGGCCGCTGCCCGGGCGATAACACTTCCACAATGGCGCTGGTGCCGGATTTGGCGATGGACCCCAGCGCTTTTTCCACGACATTGGCCAAACCGCCTTTTTTATTGCCGGGGGAGGGATTGGCGCTACGGTCGGTTTGCCCATTGCTGAGGTAATTATCGTACCAGGCCATTTCCTCCAGCAATCTGCGGCCCACCTGAACATCGGCGGCGCGCGGGGTCAACAGATGAATGGCGTCGCGCACCTCGGTGACTTCCGAAAACATGACCGTGGCGCCGCAGCGCACCAGTAAATCCGAGGCGAAACCCACCGCCGGATTGGCCGTGACGCCGGAAAACGCATCGCTGCCGCCGCACTGCATGCCGACCACCAGGTCCGACGCCGGGCAAGTTTCCCGTTGCCGCGCATTTAATCGCTGTAAATGATGATCGGCTACGGCGAGAATATCATCGATCATCGACTTGAAACCGACATGTTTTTCATCTTGCAGGCGCACGATGCCGGCGTCCGACATGGCAATGGGTATGGTGTCGGCGACGCCGGCCAGTAGGCGTTCAGGCTGGAGTTTTTCGCAACCCAGGCCGATGACCATGACTTCGCCGCCGAAATTGGGATTGAGGGCGATGTTATGAATGGTCCGGATCGGCACGATGGCGGCAGGGGCGTTGATGGCCACGCCACAACCGTACAGATGATTTAACCCGACTACGCCGTCGACATTCGGATATTTCGGCAATAGGTCGCGTTCGATCAATTTCACCGCGAATTCCACCACGCCAGCCACGCATTGAACGCTGGTGGTAATCCCCAGCAGATTTTTCGTTCCCACACTGCCGTTGGGATTGCGATAGCCTTCAAAGGTATAACCGGTCAGCGGCGGCAGCGCCGCAGGCACGTTGGTGGCCAGCGGCAGGGTGTTCAATGGCGGGGCTTCCGGCAATACCACCAGCGATTCATCAATCCAGCCGCCGCGCTTTATATCCCGTACGGCATAACCGATGATTTCACCATAGCGGATGATATTTCCACCTTTAGCGATGTCTTTTAAGGCGACTTTATGTCCTTGCGGGATATGTTCGATTAATTCCAGTCCGTCGGAAAATCGACTGCCGGCCGGCAACCCGTTATCATTGACTATAATGGCGACGTTATCGCTTGCGTGAACTTTTATGTACAACGCTTCTTCGGGACTGGCGCTAGTAATTGACATGATGTCTCCACGAATACGACTTGGATTCGGTCACCCCGAACCTAAGATTCTTGAGAATATCTTCCCGAGCATGTCGTAGTATAAAGATAATAAATCGGCATTTCATTGTGCGGATGACCTATTTTTCGCTTAAAAATTTACTATTTATAAAGCGTATGTCGAAAAGCAGGCAACCGCTCGCCCCAGATCAAATCCCATCCAATGGAATGACATGACTCACGGTTCGGTGTTGTGGTTCGGACTAAGAAATGAAGAGTTATAGTGCTAAAAATTAGGCAAATACATAATGTTATTTGCTTCAGCTATTTTTATACTTATGTGGCCTTAGCAAATAAATACAGTGTAATTGATTATATATTACAGTGCATTAAAACCGAGTCGGAACGAAATATCCAATTACAGAGGTTAAATATGAACACTCCTTTATTGCCGAACCGTTTTCGCCAGAGTTTGCTTCGGGGCGACATTCAGATTGGTTGTTGGTGCGCACTGGCGAATCCGATTACGACAGAAGTCTTGGGACTGGCTGGATTTGACTGGCTGGTATTGGACGGCGAACATGCGCCCAATGATATCACCACGTTTATTCCTCAATTAATGGCGCTCAAGGGCAGTCATAGCGCGCCGGTAGTACGTCCGCCGACCAATGAGCCGGTGATTATCAAACGGCTGCTGGACATCGGCTTTTATGATTTTTTGATCCCGTTTGTTGAAACCAAACAACAGGCGTTGCAGGCGGTAGCTTCTACCCGCTACCCGCCTGCTGGTATTCGCGGCGTCTCGGTTGCTCACCGTAATAATAATTACGGCACCGTTCCCGACTATTTTGCCACGATTAACGACAATATTACGGTGTTGGTACAAATTGAAAGCCAACAAGGCGTCGATAATATTGATGCCATCGCTGCCGTCGAAGGCGTGGACGGTATTTTTGTCGGTCCAGGCGATTTATCGGCGGCGCTGGGTTATCTCGGTCAGCCAAATCACCCGGAAGTACAGCGGGTTATTCGCCATATTTTCGCCCGCGCCGAGGCTCTGGGCAAACCGAGCGGTATCCTGGCTCCGGCGGAAGCCGATGCCCGTCGCTATTTGGAATGGGGCGCGCGTTTCGTCGCCGTAGGCAGCGATTTAGGCGTTTTTCGCGGTGGTACGCAAGCGTTATACGATAAATTCAAAAAATGACCGACCCGCCCGCACGTTAACTTTTATGGCTTAATTTAAAAGGTAAATATAATGAACATTGGATTTATCGGCTTGGGTATTATGGGCAAACCCATGAGTAAAAACCTGTTAAAAGCGGGTTATTCCTTGATTGTGCTGGATCGCAATCCCGTAGCGATGGCCGAATTGGTGGCCGCTGGCGCGACCCGCGGCGGTTTGGCCGGTATTACCGTGGCTGGAAGCCAAAGCGCCTATGTTGCTTGATCGCAATTTCAAACCGGGGTTCAGGATCGATTTGCACATCAAGGACCTGGCCAAGGCATTGGACACCTCTCACGGCGTGGGCGCGCAACTGCCATTAACCGCGTTAGTGATGGAAATGATGCAGTCGCTCAAACAGGATAATCTCGGCACTGCGGATCATGGCGCCATTGCCTGTTATTACGAGAAATTGGCCAAGGTTGAAGTTAAACGGCAATAATTAACCAGGTGGCCAGATTATCTGGTCGCTTGGCTCCCTGTTCAGAGGCGAGAGGGCCGCTGGGCCAACCGGTTGACGGCTTCTTTGGTTTATCCGGCGATAAACAAAGCGCGTTTATTGAAATGGCTGCCGCCAGCGGGCTGGAGTTGGCGCGCTCCGATGATCGGGTCGTATCGATAGCCAAACCATTCATGGCAAAGTGCCCATTGGTGTGGCGCGGGTGGCCAAGCGCTACCACAAACCGGTCATAGGGATTGCCGGTAGCCTGACCACCGATGTCGGCGTCGTGTATGAGCACGGTCTGGATGCGGTATACAGCGTGCTTTACCGGATTTGCACATTGGAGGAGGCGCTGGACCATGCGGCGGAAAATGTGCGGATGACCGCGCGCAACATTGCCGCCGCCATCAAGCTGGCGCAGCGCATTCCCTAAGCCGCCGCCGGTCGCCCCAACCGGGCTTCGGCGGGTCATCGCCTGGCCGATGATCCGCCGAGCCGGCAGCCGATGACGCCGGGACTATTGGGCCATGCCGTTGATAAAGGGGTCGGAGGCCAGTACGACATTTTCGATCTCATCCAGCATTTCCAGCCACTCGGGTTCCAGGGAAGTCACTGGCGCGCCCGCGCGTAATTGTTTTTCGATATCAAAGCATAACTGTTTGAGCCGGGGAACGCCGCAGTAACTGCAACTGCCGTGCAGTTTATGAATCAACGAGCCGATATCCCGGTCCTCGGCGCCGTTGAGCACCGCTTCCACCCGTTGTTTGATTTCCGGCAGGAAATCGATAAGCATAGTCAGCAAATCCTGGGCGAGGTCGGGTTTATTGGCGGCCTGGCGCAGGGCTAATTGCCAATCCAGGGTGATATCCTGCGCCGGCAACAGGCTATCGGCCGCAGGCAAGGGCGCGGGCGCTTCACGTCCGATGGCGCAATAGCGGGCCAATAGGCGTTGCAACATAGCCTCATCAATAGGTTTGGCCAGATAATCGTCCATGCCGGCGTTTAATAAGACTTCCCGCTCATTGCCAAGCGTATGGGCCGTGACCGCCACGATGGGCGTCAACCGGTGCTGCGGTATTTGCCGTAAAAGCTCCGCCGCGCGCAGGCCGTCGATTTCAGGCATCTGTATATCCATCAGAATAATATCCAACGGATGTCGATTGGCATATTCCAGCGCTTCGCGGGCATTGCCGCACAATTGTGTGCGTTCGACCTGCTCTTCCAGCAGCGCGCCGATCAGTTTGAGATTGGCCGGATTGTCATCCACCGCCATAACCGTCAAGGGCAGGCGCGTAAGCGAAGACGTCTGGTTTGCCCTGGCGGCCGGCTGGAGTTGCTGGTGTAATAACGGCAAGAAACGATTGGCTGAAACCGGTTTCGCCAGACAGGCGTAAGCGCCCATGCGTTTGATTTGTTCCGCCTCCACCATGGAAAGGCTTGGCAGCGCCAAAATAACGCGATCGGCGATGTTCTTGGCTTGCGCCAGTTCACGTTTAATCTCGACCAATGAGATGCGCCGGGCGACCGATTTGCCAATCAGCAGCACATCGTAATGTTCCGCCGGCAATTGCGCCAGGGTCGGACTGAAACTGATGTCCAGCGGCGTGGCGCTCAGCATGTCCAATGTGGCCTGGGCGGCGGCGGTATTGTCTTCCACATAGGCCAGCCGTTTATGCCGGAGATGTTCGTCGGGTTTTTCTTGCGGGTATTCCGCCGCACTCAATTGCAAGGGTATATGGAACCAGAAGGACGATCCGCGGCTGATTTCGCTGTGGAAACTGATGTCTCCGCCCATTTCTTTAATGAGTTTCTGGGTAATGACCAGCCCCAAACCGGTGCCGCCATGCCGGCGGGCGATGCTGGCGTCCGCCTGACGGAAGGCCTGGAACAACTGCGATTGCTGCTGTTCGCTAATCCCGATGCCGGTATCATGAATCTGCACCTCGAGTTCTATTTGCCGCTCGTCTTTCGCATGTTTTTCAACGCGTACATCAATATTGCCTTGTTCGGTGAATTTGATGGCGTTGCCCAGCAGGTTGGTTAAAACCTGTTGCAGCCGCAGCGGGTCGCCGATCAGCCGGTCCGGCACATTGCGCTGTACATCAAGCGTGATTTCCAGACCCTTGCCGTGCGCGGTTTGCGCCAGCAAGACGATCACATCATCCAGGGTGGTCCGCAGATCGAAGGGTATGGCCTCCAAAATCAATTTACCGGCTTCAAGTTTGGAAAAATCCAAAACATCATTAATAATGCCCAGTAAATTATTACCTGAACGTTCAATGGTTTGCAGGTAATCGCGCTGGGTGGGCGATAGCGGCGTCTTCAATGTCTGGCGGGTGAACCCGATCACGCCGTTTAACGGCGTGCGCAGTTCGTGGGACATGTTGGCCAAGAATTCGGATTTGATCCGTACCGCTTCCTGCGCCCGCTTTTTGGCGAGATCCAGCTCAACATTCTGAATCTCCATTTGTTCCAGCGTCTCGCGCAGGTCGGACGTCGCCTGGTCGATATTCTGCTGCATTTCTTCATGATAGGCCGCGAGCGACATGGCCATGGAATTGATGCCGTTTTTCAGCATATCGAGCTCGCCCAGCATATAACCTTCCACCCGGCTATCCAGTTGGCCGCGGCGGATGAGATCGACGGTGCTGACCATATTGCGGATCGGGCCGGTGACGTCGCGCATCAGGCGATAGGCGAACAACATGGCGATCAACAGGCAAAACAATAAGAGCAGGGTGGAAATAAACGCTTCTTTGTATTGCTGCAACCGCACCGCGTTCAAATCAAGTTGGATGGCGATATAACCCAGCGGCGTAAACTGGCCGACGGTTTGAGGGGCGGCGTGGTAAGGCGGGGGTTCCAACATGATGGGCATACGCATCACCATCATGCCGCCAAGGTGCGTCAGGGTCAGTTCCTGGGGCAACGGGCTGCCCGGCGGCAATTGTTGCACGGTGAGATTTTGCAGGGTATCGGATGTTGCGAACAAGCGGTTATCGGCATCGAATACGCTGATAGCGCGGACAATATCGGAATGATGGCGATGAAGCAGGTCGATCAAATGCCGAATGGCATCGCGATTCCGCGCGGTCATGCCGTCGACGCTGGCCACCGCCAAGGGTTCGATAATACTGGTCCCGGCGTCCACCAATTGATTTTGTAATTCGTGATAACGGTGAATGACGAAAAATGCGCTGAGCAGCAAACCGATCAATAAAGTCGGCGCTAATATCAAAATCATCATCCTTGCGCGCAAGCTGTATTTGGTCATAACGTTCCAATATGGGAGAATGGCGAAAAGGACAGCCGGGGAATACCCTTACCAGCAATTATGGCGCAATTCTACTCTGCAAACCGTCGCGTTGCGACTCAGCAAACCCTTAGCGTGACCTGCCACGACCTTGATACTTTTGGACAAGGCGTGGCCCGGCACGAGGGTAAAACACTTTTTGTCGCCGGCTTGCTGCCCGGCGAACGGGCCGAGATCAGCATTATCGAAGATCGGCGCAAATTCGGCCGTGGCCGTGTTATCAAGCGATTCAATGACAGTCCTGAACGGGTGGAGCCGCGTTGTCCCCATTTCGCGGTTTGCGGCGGCTGCCAGTTGCAGCACGCCAGCCAGGACTTGCAGCAGCAAAGCAAGATGGCCGCATTGGGGAAATTGCTGGCGCGGGAAACCGGCGCCGTCATTCCGGCCATCGGCCTGGTGGCGGGCGCCGCGTATGGCTATCGACGCCGCGCCCGCCTCGCGCTGGATGTCCGCCCGGCATCGCATCGGCTGAGCATGGGTTATCGGCAGGCTAAATCCAACGAGGTGGTGGATATTCGTGCCTGTCCGATCCTGCGGCCGGAATTGGAACAATTGCTGGCGCCGTTGAAACAATGCCTGTCGTCGCTGCAAGCGGTGAAAACGCTTGGGCATGTGGAACTGGTGCTGGCCGATAACGGACCGCTGGTGGTATTGCGCCACTTGTCGGCATTGGGAGAACCGGACCGGCGGCGGCTCAACGATTTCGCCCTTCGTCATCAGGCGATGATTTGGCTGGCCGCCGATAGCGACTCCCTCGAATGCTTATGGGGGGAACCGCCGGTTTATCATATCGATGGATTAACGCTGAGCTTCAGCCCGACCGGTTTCATCCAGGTCAACGACGAGATTAACCGGCAAATGGTCGCCCTGGCGCTGGACTGGCTGTCGCCTCAGCCTGGAGAAACGTTGCTGGATTTGTTTTGCGGCATGGGCAACTTCACCCTGCCTTTGGCCAAACGCGGCGGGTGCGTTATCGGCGTCGAGGGGGTTGCGGCGCTGGTGGCGAATGGGCAATATAATGCTCAACGCAATGCGCTCGATAATGTCGCTTTTTTCCATGAAAACCTGGAAGTGGAAGTGGCGAAACAGCGCTGGGCCGACCGGAAATTTGATAAAATCTTACTGGATCCGGCCCGTGCGGGTGCGCCGGGCGTGATGACCATGGTTGCCGACTGGTCGCCCCGGCGTATTGTTTATGTGTCGTGTAATCCCGCAACCTTGGCGCGGGATGGTTCGGTGTTGCTGGCATTGGGTTATACTCTGGCGCGCGTGACTATGCTGGACATGTTCCCGCATAGCGGACATCTAGAGTCGATGGCGTTATTTATCAAACAAACCGGCGGCTTCATTGAGTAGGGAGTGGATATGGTTGCGGTGAGAAGTGCGCATTTGAATACGGCGGGCGAGTTTGTCCCGGAAGACTGGGTGGCCAGTCTGGGTCTTTCCAACCCGCAATCAAGTGAGCGGCTAGCCGACACCTGGCGTTATTGCGAACAGCAGTGTAAAAATCATCCCGATGCCGCGCTGTTGTTATGGCGCGGCATTGAAATGGTGGAAATTCTGTCCATGCTCAGCATGGACAGCGATAGCTTATGCGCGGCGTTATTGTTCCCGCTGGCCGACGGCGATGTGGTCAGCGAAGCGGTGCTGACGGAGCAGTTCGGCAAAAAAATCGTCGACCTGGTGCACGGCGTGCGGGATATGGACGCCATCCGCCAACTGAAAGCCGCCCATAACGACTCTATGGCGCCGGAGCAGGTGGACAACGTGCGGCGCATGCTGTTGGCCATTGTCGAGGATTTCCGCTGCGTGGTCATCAAACTGGCCGAACGCATCGCTCATCTGCGCGAATTGAAAGACGCGCCGGAAGATGAGCGCGTACTGGCGGCCAAGGAAAGCTCCAATATTTATGCGCCCCTGGCCAACCGGCTGGGTATCGGTCAGTTGAAATGGGAGCTGGAGGATTTTTGTTTCCGCTATCTCCATCCCGACGAATACAAACGTATCGCCAAATTGCTGCATGAGCGCCGCATCGACCGTGAACAATATATCGAAGATTTTGTCGCCATGTTGCGCGAGGCCATGAAAGAAGAGGGCCTGAAGGCCGACATCTACGGCCGGCCGAAGCATATTTACAGCATCTGGCGCAAGATGCAGAAAAAATCCCTGGAATTCGACGAGCTGTTTGATGTGCGCGCGGTACGTATCGTGGTGGAACGATTGCAGGATTGTTATGCCGCCCTGGGTATCGTGCATACCCATTTTCGCCATCTGCCGGATGAATTCGATGATTACGTCGCCAATCCGAAACCCAACGGTTATCAATCCATCCATACGGTGGTGCTGGGGCCGCGCGGTAAAACGCTGGAAATCCAGATTCGTACCCGGCAAATGCATGAAGACGCCGAACTGGGCGTGGCGGCGCATTGGAAATACAAAGAAGGCACCGCCAGCACCGGGGTGCGCGCCGGTTATGAAGAACGTATCGCCTGGCTGCGTAAATTGCTGGCCTGGCAAGAAGAAATGGCGGATTCCGGCGAAATCCTCGATGAGGTGCGCAGCCAGGTTTTCGACGATCGGGTCTATGTTTTTACCCCCAAGGGCGATGTAATTGATCTGCCGGCTGGTTCCACGCCGCTTGATTTTGCCTACCATATTCACAGCGATGTCGGTCATCGCTGCATCGGTGCCAAAATCAGCGGGCGTATCGTGCCGTTCACCTATCAGCTCCATATGGGCGATCAGGTGGAGATCATTACCCAGAAACAGCCGAATCCCAGCCGCGACTGGCTGAATCCCAACCTGGGTTACGTCACCACCAGCCGCGGGCGTTCCAAAATCCATAACTGGTTTCGCAAACAGGATCGGGATAAAAATATTCTGGCCGGCCGGCAGTTGCTGGACGACGAGCTTGAGCATCTGGGCATCAGTATCAAAGAAGCGGAAAAATTGTTGTTGCCGCGCTACAACGTCAACTCGCTGGATGAATTTCTGGCCTCTATCGGCGGCGGCGATGTTCGCATCAATCAGATGGTCAACTATCTGCAGGGCAAACTCAACCAGCCCAGCGCGGAAGAGCAGGATCGCGAGGCCCTTAAGCAACTGACCACGCAGAAAACCCCGCCTTCGCCGCGCGCCAAGGACAACGGCCGCGTGGTGGTTGAGGGCGTGGGCAATCTGCTGCACCATATCGCTCGTTGCTGCCAACCGATTCCGGGCGACGAAATCATTGGTTTCATCACTCGCGGCCGTGGTATTTCAATTCATCGCGCCGACTGCGAACAATTGGCGGACTTGCAGGCCACCGCGCCGGAACGCATCGTCGATGCCGTCTGGGGGGAAAGCTATTCCAGCGGCTATTCGCTGGTCGTGCGGGTGGTGGCCAATGATCGCAGCGGTTTGTTGCGCGATATCACCACCATCCTGGCCAACGAAAAAGTCAATGTACTCGGCGTCGCCAGTCGCAGCGATACCAAACAGCAACTGGCGACCATCGATATGGATATCGAAATTTATAATTTACAGGTGCTGGGGCGGGTATTGTCCAAGCTCAACCAATTGCCGGATGTCATTGACGCCCGCAGATTACATGGTGAATAACATGTCCGATCCGGTCAACGCCCCTGGCGCCCAACAACGGCTGCTGGGCATTATGACCCGCTTGCGCGATCCCTTGCACGGCTGCCCCTGGGATCGGCGGCAAACCTTCGATAGCATTGTTCCTTACACTCTTGAGGAAACCTATGAAGTACTGGACGCCATCGCCCGGCGCGATTATGACGACCTGCGCAGCGAATTAGGCGACTTGCTGTTCCAGGTCGTGTTCTACGCCGAATTGGCGCGGGAGCAGGGATTGTTCGACTTCGACGATATCTGCAACGCTATCAGCGATAAGCTTGAACGCCGTCATCCGCATATTTTCTCCATCGGGGACAGCGACGGCGGCGCGATCGCCCACGCGGGGCAGTGGGAGCGGCTCAAAGCACAAGAGCGGGCGCTGAAGGATCGGCTGTCGCCGCTTGATGATATTCCCGATAACCTGCCCGCGCTGATGAAAGCGCAGAAAATTCAGCAGCGGTGCTCAGCGGTGGGTTTCGACTGGAACGCGCTTGAGCCGGTGGTGGCCAAAGTTCATGAAGAAATCGAAGAAGTCTTGTTCGAGGCGCGTCAGGCAACCGTTGATCAGGACAAACTCGAGGAAGAGTTGGGCGATATGCTATTCGCCACCGTAAACCTGGTTCGTCACCTGGGCAAGAAGGCGGAAACCGCGTTGCAGAAAGCCAACCGCAAGTTTGAACGTCGGTTTCGCCAGGTGGACGAAATTATTCAGGCGGAAGGGCTGACGTTGCGCCAGGCGACGCTGGCGCAGATGGAAGCCGCCTGGCAGCAGGTGAAACAGCAGGAAAACCACGATTAATCAGGAATGGCAGGGTGAATTTTCCCGCGCTGATTGCGCCGGACGGTGATAATCGGTGGTGTGTTTAACGCCGTTGGATCGCATTTAACGAAACGAACATTTGTGGCGCAATAGCGCTTCAGGTATACTGTTTTCCCGTCTTGGTTATTCCGTCTTTACACCCAAATTCTCAGGTTCAGCATGACAACTAATTATATTTTTGTAACCGGCGGGGTCGTTTCCTCATTGGGCAAAGGGATTGCCGCAGCTTCCCTGGCGGCCATACTTGAAGCCCGCGGACTCAACGTTACCATCATGAAGCTGGACCCCTATATCAATGTAGATCCCGGCACCATGAGCCCGATCCAGCATGGCGAAGTTTTTGTTACCGAAGACGGAGCAGAAACCGATTTGGACCTGGGACATTACGAGCGCTTCATCCGCACCAAAATGTCGCGGCGTAATAATTTCACTACAGGTCGCATCTATTCCGACGTGCTGCGCAAAGAACGACGCGGCGACTATCTGGGCGCCACCATCCAGGTTATTCCGCATATCACCAATGCCATCAAGGAACGCATCATTGAAGGCGGTGAAGGGCACGATGTGGTGCTGGTGGAAATCGGCGGCACTGTGGGCGATATCGAATCGCTGCCGTTTTTGGAAGCCATCCGGCAAATGGCGGTGGATGTCGGTCGCGAACACACCATCTATATGCATTTGACGCTGGTGCCTTACATGGCGGCTTCCGGTGAAGTGAAAACCAAACCGACCCAGCATTCAGTCAAAGAACTGCTCTCCATCGGCATTCAGCCGGACGTCCTCATTTGTCGTTCCGACCGCTCGGTACCCAACAACGAGCGGGCGAAAATTGCTTTATTCTGCAATGTGCCGGAAAAAGCAGTTATATCCCTTAAGGATGTCGATTCAATCTATAAAATCCCGGCCCTCTTGAAATCCCAGGGTTTGGACGATTATATTTGTAAACGATTCAGTTTGAATTGCCCGGAAGCGAACTTGTCCGAATGGGAACAGGTCGTTTACCAGGAAGCCAATCCGGGCGGCGAAGTCACCATCGGGATGGTGGGCAAATATGTCGAACTGCCAGATGCCTATAAATCGGTAATCGAAGCATTGAAACATGCCGGTTTGAAAAACCGCATGACGGTCAACATCAAGCTTATCGATTCCCAGGACGTTGAAACCCGCGGTGTGGAGATCCTGAAAAATCTCGATGCCATCCTGATCCCGGGTGGTTTCGGTTATCGCGGCGTGGAAGGCATGATATTGACCGCGCAGTATGCGCGTGAAAACAAAATCCCTTATCTTGGCATCTGCCTGGGATTGCAGGTGGGATTGATTGAATATGCCCGGCATGTGGTGGGTATGGAAGACGCCAACTCCACCGAATTTGTACCAGACTGTAAGTACCCGGTGGTGGCGCTGATTACCGAATGGCGCGATGAAAACGGTCACGTTGAAACACGTAGCGAGCAAAGCGATCTGGGCGGCACCATGCGTCTGGGCAGCCAGGCTTGCCAGCTCGTCGAGGGTAGCCTGGTCCGCAGCATGTATGGCGAACCGACTATTGTCGAACGGCATCGTCATCGTTATGAAGTCAATAATATGCTGCTTAAGCCGCTTGAAGCCGCTGGGGTGCGTATTGCCGGAAGGTCGGGCGATGATCAACTGGTGGAGATTATCGAGTATCCGGATCATCCGTGGTTCGTGGCCTGCCAGTTCCACCCCGAATTCACGTCGACGCCTCGTGACGGTCATCCGTTGTTTACGGGCTTCGTGAAAGCGGCCGGCGAATATCAAAAGCGTCAGATGAAATAACAAAGACTTGTAGAACGGCGCGCCGTAGCACGGCGCGCAGGTTCGTCCGGAATTTTGTTTTAACTTGTACTGAGGAAATACTAATGTCCAAAATTGTTAAAATTATCGGCCGTGAAATTATCGACTCACGCGGAAATCCGACTGTTGAAGCTGAAGTGCATTTGGAAGGTGGTTTTGTTGGTCTGGCTGCTGCCCCGTCAGGCGCGTCCACCGGTTCGCGCGAAGCGTTGGAACTGCGTGATGGCGACAAATCCCGTTTCCTGGGTAAAGGCGTAACCAAAGCGGTTGCCGCTGTAAATGGTCCGATTGCCAACGCATTGTTGGGCAAAGACGCAAAGGATCAGGCCGGAATCGACAAGATCATGATCGACCTTGACGGTACGGAAAACAAAAACAAATTCGGCGCCAACGCCATTCTGGCCGTGTCCCTGGCCGCCGCTAAAGCCGCTGCCGCTTCCAAAGGCATTCCGCTTTACGAACACATTGCCGAATTGAACGGCACCCCAGGCAAATTCTCCATGCCGTTGCCGATGATGAACATCATCAATGGCGGCGAACATGCCGACAACAACGTTGATATTCAAGAATTCATGATTCAGCCGGTTGGCGCTAAAACCGTCAAAGAAGCTATCCGCATGGGTTCTGAAGTTTTCCACAACCTGGCTAAAGTATTGAAAGCCAAGGGCTTGAACACCGCTGTGGGTGACGAAGGCGGCTACGCGCCGAACCTGGAATCCAACTCCGCCGCCCTGGCCGCCATCAAGGAAGCCGTGGAAAAAGCCGGTTATGTCCTGGGTAAAGATATCACCCTGGCGATGGACTGCGCCGCCTCCGAGTTCTATAACAAAGAATCCGGCAAATATGAACTGAAAGGCGAAGGCAAAACCTTCACCAGCGAAGAGTTCACTCATTACCTGGAAGGTTTGACCAAAACCTATCCGATCGTCTCCATCGAAGATGGCCTCGACGAATCTGATTGGGACGGTTTTGCTTACCAGACCAAAGTTCTGGGCGACAAAATCCAATTGGTCGGTGATGATCTGTTCGTTACCAACACCAAGATCCTGAAAGAAGGCATCGAAAAAGGCATCGCTAACTCCATTCTGATCAAATTCAACCAGATCGGTTCTTTGACCGAAACCCTGGCTGCCATCAAAATGGCGAAAGACGCCGGCTACACCACCATCATCTCTCACCGTTCCGGTGAAACCGAAGATGCCACCATTGCCGACTTGGCAGTAGGCACCGCGGCTGGCCAGATCAAGACCGGTTCCATGAGCCGTTCCGATCGCGTTGCCAAATACAACCAACTGATCCGTATCGAAGAAGCACTGGGTTCCCGCGCTCCGTTCAACGGTCTGAAAGAAGTCAAAGGCCACGCTTAATCGCCGGGTCCAGTGAACTTGGCGGCCCCTTGTTTCGAGGCCCTGGGTTTGCTGACCAAGCCCGATGTGCTCGGGCTAAAACCGAAGCGAGTTAATGCTCTGAAGCCCCATTTATTTGGGGCTTTTTATTTAGGCCGCCCGCCATCGCCGACACGGAATTAATAGCGATATAACACTACTTGTCATTATGAAAATGATCACGGATTTGGTGTTGATCGCCTAATCTGTAATAATCAGTGCCCTACTTGATGTGACATCAACCGAGATAATCATGCAGTACCCGCTCAACGAACTGTTTCAGACCCTCCAGGGTGAAGGCTACTTCACTGGCGTACCCGCTATTTTTATCCGTCTGCAAGGCTGCCCCGTTGGCTGCAGCTGGTGCGATACCAAACATACCTGGGAGCAAGATCCGAGGCAGGAAGTCCCGCTCGGCGATATCGCCGTCAAAACCGCAGACAGCGCGTGCTGGGCATCGGTTTCAGAGCAGGATATCGTGGATATCATCATGCAACAGGGTTATACCGCCCGCCATGTGGTGATCACCGGCGGCGAACCCTGTATTCATGATCTTTATTCATTGACGCAATTGCTGGAGCAGCAGGGTTTCAGTTGTCAGATTGAAACCAGCGGCACGCAGGAAATCCGTTGCACCAGTCAAACCTGGGTGACGGTTTCGCCAAAAGTGGAGATGCGGGGCGGGCTGGAAATCTTGCCGCAGGCGCTGCAACGCGCCGATGAAATCAAACACCCGGTTGCGCGCCAGCGGGATATTGAACAGTTGGATGCGTTACTGGCCACCATTGACGATGACAAGCCGCGCATCATCGCCCTGCAACCCATCAGTCGGAAAGACGCCGCCACCAGGCTGTGTATCGAGACCTGCATCGCCCGTAACTGGCGTTTATCAATGCAAACCCATAAATACCTGAACATCGCCTGATGCATGGCCGCCTCCGCCATCCGGGAACGGGGCGCGGGTCAGTCCTCACCGCGGTAAATACACCCGGCGTTGCATGTCTCTTTAACCATGATGGCGCTAAGCAACGGAAGTTGCGGCTTGAGCTGCCGCCAAATCCACTGGGCCAGAATTTCGCTGGTGGGATTTTCCAGGCCGGGAATGTCATTGAGATAATAATGATCCAACCGCTGCAGTATCGGATTAAACGACACTTTCAATTCGGCGAAATCCATTACCCAGCCGGTTTGTGCATCGACCGGGCCGGTAATCTCCACCCGCACCATAAAAGAGTGGCCATGCAAACGACCGCACTTATGACCGACCGGCACATGCGGTAAGCGATGCGCCGCCTCAAAAGTAAAATCTTTAAATAACGTGGTTACCACAGTTGGGCCTCTTCTCTAAACGAACGCTGCATGGTACAGAAATACAGTTGGCGATTCCATGAAATGTCACTAAAAATGCCCCCATACCCGATACAGTCACTCCGCGTCATGCCTATACCTGTTTAATTGATAGGTTTTACCAAAATAACTCTTTAGGCTATTTGGTTATTTATTATTGCCATCCCATCCTTTATTGATTGCCATGGGCTGGTTAACCTTACAAACTCTAATAAACCTGTTCACCCGGTAATCCTAAATCTATCGGGTCGAAAACCGCCCGGCCATACTGGTAAGCATGAGGAATGACAGACAGCAATGACAACTCAGGTACCACCCACATCTTTGCTCCCGCTTGATCCGGAACAATTAGCCCGTTTGCAGGCTGCTACGGGAGATTTATCCCCGCTGCAAATGGCTTGGCTTTCCGGCTATTTTTGGGGACAACTCAATCAAACGGTTCCGGCCGGGGCGACTATTGCGCCGCCGCCAGCCAGATCACAGGCCATCACGCTATTATCCGCCTCGCAGACCGGCAATGCGCGGCGATTGGCCGAACAACTGCGTGACGTTTTGCTTGCCGCCCAACTGGATGTGACGCTGGTGAACGCCGGCGATTATAAATTCAAGCATATCGCTGATAAAAAAATTTTGCTGGTGATCGCCTCGACCCAGGGCGAAGGCGATCCGCCGGAAGAAGCCATGGCGCTATACAAATTTTTGTTCTCGAAAAAAGCGCCGCGTCTCGAAAACGTGCAGTTTGCGGTGTTTGGTCTGGGCGATACGTCCTATGAACACTTCGCCAAAGTGGGTAAAGACTTTGATCAGCGTCTGGCGGAACTTGGCGCGCAACGGCTGCATGATAGGGTGGACGCCGATGTGGAATACCAGCCCTTGGCCGAGGCCTGGCGGCGGGATATCGTCGCGCTGCTCAAGGACATTGCCGCACGGGAAACCCCGGCCGCGCAACAGCAGGCACTCAGCGGCGCCGCCAATCAAATCGATGCGACGCCCTATACCAAAGAACAACCGCTGACGGCGGCGTTATCGGTAAAACAAAAAATCACCGGCCGCCGATCGATAAAAGATGTTCAACATCTGGAAATTTCGCTCGGCGATGCCGGTTTGCGTTATCAACCCGGCGACGCGCTGGGTGTCTGGTATGAAAACGACCCGGCGCTGGTGACGGAATTATTGGAGCTGTTGTGGTTGCGCGGCGATCAGCCGGTGACGGTCGACGGGCGTTTACTCCCCTTGGCCGACGCGCTGCGCGACCATTATGAACTGACGCAAAATACCACGGTCATTGTGGGCCAATACGCCGCCATGGCCCGTGACGAAGCATTACTGGCGCTGGCGGCGGATAAGACGCAACTGCGACATTACGCGGAAAACACGCCTATTGTGGATATGGTGCGCCAGTCGCCGGTGGAATTGAGCGCGGAACAATTGCTGGGACTGTTGCGGCCATTAACGCCGCGTCTTTACTCTATCGCTTCATCGCAGGCCGAGGTCAGCGACGAAGTGCATATTACGGTCGGCGTGGTGCGTTATGACGTGGACGGACGGCCTCGTACCGGCGGCGCGACCGGTTATTTGGCCGACCGGCTGGCCGAAGATGACACGCTGCGTATTTTTATTGAACACAACGATAACTTCCGGTTGCCGTCGAACGGCGACACGCCGGTCATTATGATCGGTCCGGGCACCGGTATCGCGCCATTCAGGGCATTTATGCAGCAACGGCAAGCGGACGGCGCCGCCGGCAAGAATTGGCTGTTTTTCGGCAATCCGCATTTCACCGATGATTTTCTCTATCAGGTTGAATGGCAAGCTTATAAAAAAGAGGGATTGCTGACCCGGATAAGCCTGGCCTGGTCCCGCGATCAGGCGCAGAAAATCTACGTTCAGGATCGTTTGCGCGAGCAGGGCGCGGAAGTCTGGCGCTGGCTCGAGCAGGGCGCCCATATCTATGTTTGCGGCGATGCCAATCATATGGCGAAGGATGTTGAACAGGCGTTACTGGATCTGGTGGCCGAGCATGGCAAGATGGATACCGAGCAGGCCGACGAATTTTTAAGCGAACTGCGCATTGCGCGCCGTTATCAGCGGGATGTTTACTAATGAGCGAAAAACAACCGGCTCTTCCGCTTTCCGATAATGAACGGATCAAAGGCGAGAGCAATTTTCTGCGCGGCACTATTGCTGAAGATTTGCATAACGACTTAACCGGCGGGTTCAACAGCGATAATTTCCAGTTAATCCGCTTCCACGGCATGTATCAGCAGGACGACCGCGATGTGCGCGCCGAACGCGCCGAGCAGAAGCTGGAGCCGTTGATCAACATGATGCTGCGCTGTCGTTTGCCTGGCGGCATTATTACGCCCGAACAATGGCTTGGTATAGATCGATTCGCCGCCGAACATACCCTCTACGGCAGCATACGCCTGACGACGCGTCAGACTTTTCAGTTCCACGGCGTGCTCAAGCCTGACCTGAAGCCGATGCATAAAATGTTGCACCAATTGGGACTGGATTCCATCGCTACCGCCGGGGATGTTAACCGCAATGTGATGTGCAGTTCCAATCCGGTGGAATCGGTATTGCATCAACAGGCCTATGACTGGGCCAAAAAGATTTCCGAGCATCTGTTGCCGAGAACCCGCGCTTACGCCGAAGTGTGGCTGGACGGCGAAAAAAGCGAGACCACGGACCAGGAACCGATCCTGGGGCCGACGTATTTGCCGCGCAAATTCAAAACCTCGGTCGTGGTGCCGCCGTTAAACGATGTGGATATCCATGCCAATGATCTGAATTTTGTCGCCATCAGCGAACAGGGTCAATTGGTGGGTTTCAATGTTCTGGTCGGCGGCGGTCTGGCGATGACGCACGGCGATAAATCAACCTATCCGCGCATCGCCAGTGAATTCGGTTATATCCCGCTCGAACACACCTTGGCGTTCGCCGAGGCGGTGGTCGGCACTCAGCGCGACTGGGGCAATCGCTCCAACCGCAAGAATGCCCGCGTCAAATACACGCTCGAACGGGTTGGCGTCGACGTGTTTAAAGCGGAAGTGGAAAAGCGTACCGGCATCGCCTTTGAACCCATCCGGCCTTATCATTTTACCGAACGGGGCGATCGCTTCGGTTGGGTGAGAGGCGTGGAGAACCGCTGGCATCTCACTTTATTTATCGAAAATGGCCGGATTCTGGATTACCCCGACCGCCAGTTGAAAACCGGTATGGCGGAAATTGCCCGTATCCACAAGGGGGATTTCCGTTTGACCGCCAATCAGAACCTGATTGTGGCCGGCGTTCCCGCCAGGAATAAAGCCAAAATCGAAGCATTGGCGCGGCAATACGGATTGATCAACGATGACGTCAGCCCACAGCGCAAGGCCTCCATGGCCTGTGTCGCATTCCCCACCTGTCCGCTGGCCATGGCGGAGTCGGAGCGTTTCCTGCCGCAGTTCGTGACCAAAGTGGAAAAAATCATGACGGCGCACGGCCTGGCCAATGACGAGATCATTTTGCGGGTAACCGGCTGTCCAAACATCTGCGGGCGATCGATGCTGGCGGAAATCGGTCTGGTGGGCAAGGCGCTCGGCCGCTACAATCTCTATCTTGGCGGTGATCGCAGCGGATGCCGCATTCCGCGCATGTATCGGGAAAACATCACCGAAAACGAAATTCTGGCCATTATTGATGAGACCACCGGCCGGTGGGCAGCCGAACGTGAACCACACGAAGCCTATGGCGATTTTGTCATACGCGCCGGTGTCGTCAGACCGGTTATCGACTCGGCTCGCGATTTTTACGATTAATGAGGGCATGCTATGACCGAACTGACATTGACGCATCTGAACACGTTGGCCAAAGAGCAGCAAACGGCGGAATTGGCCGATATCAATAACCAGCTTGAAGCATTTTCCGCGGAACAACGGGTCGCCTGGGCGCTGGAAAATTTGCCGGGCGAAGTGGTGCTGTCGTCCAGTTTCGGTATCCAGGCGGCGGTATGTTTGCATCTGGTTACCCGGCAGCGGCCGGATATTCCGGTGATCCTCACCGATACCGGTTATCTGTTTGCCGAAACCTATCAGTTTATCGACGCGTTAACCGATAAATTACAGCTCAACCTAAAGGTTTACCGGGCCGAGTTGTCTCCCGCCTGGCAGGAAGCGCGCTACGGTAAACTGTGGGAACAGGGCGTTGAAGGGATTGAGCGTTATAACCAGATCAATAAAGTTGAACCGATGAACCGGGCCTTGCATCAGCTCGGGGCGCAAAGCTGGCTGGCGGGTTTGCGCCGCGAGCAATCCGATAGTCGCGCTCATTTGCCGGTATTGGCTATCCAGCGCGGGGTGTTCAAATTGCTGCCGATCATCGATTGGGATAACCGTCAGGTTTATCAGTATCTCAAGCAGCATGGCCTTGATTATCATCCGCTGTGGGAGCAGGGATACTTGTCGGTGGGCGACACGCATACCACGCGCAAGTGGGAGCCGGGCATGAGCGAGGAGGAAACCCGTTTTTTCGGGCTGAAGCGGGAATGCGGTTTGCATGAGGGATGATCCCCGATTTTCACAGGAATGTTCGCCCGCATCGCGGGCGATCTGTCAGACATTCTAATGACTTAACCGACGTCCGCACTGAAAAATCACCAAGTTCCCGGCAAGTGTTATACTTCTATTTAGGTTGGCTCCTTATTTTCTTCATGATGTTTACGTTGAATTTACAATGCTGAACGATTACATTCATTTTAAGGATGAGATAATTATTCTTACAACTTGATATAATAGTTGAAATTGAATGTTCGAAGTTAAATATGGATTTGTATCTTGCGTTTCTGATACGGGACTCGTGTTGACTTCATTTTCCAACCTTGGCTAGTCTGTTGATGAAACGATATCAAGCCAGTCACTGACCGGGCTTTGAAAATATTGTATTAAGAATCAAAGTCAGATGGGAGTAATTTTATGAACATAAAGCACAGTATTGTTACCGTTATTATTGCAATGCCTCTATTTTTCGCTACTGCCGCCATGGCTGCGGATAATACCGGGAATGCACCAGCCTCAACCAATGGTCAAACCCCGACCACTCCGAAGAAACCGGGCAAACCAAAAGTTCCTTTCTGGTCTGGTAACAATTTGGACAATTTCAAAGGGGTAAAGGGGGCAAATAACGCCTTGATCCGTCATACCTCCAGCACCGCGCCGCAATTGCTCGCAATGAATAGACCGGCTGCAGGCGCCAAGAAAGCTAAAATGCCTTTCTGGTCTGGTAATGCATTGGGAAAATAATAATTAAACAGTCGGTTTAAAAGACTGTGTCAAATATTTGCCATAAATATGCCATCTATTTGTCATTTTAATGAAATTGCGTCCATTAATTAAGGTTAATGGACGCATAAAATATCTCTTTCCCCCTATATCCCTTGTCTGCTCGATTATCAAATATTTTTAAAGTTATTCCGCTTGCTGTACCTGGGTAAGCTGCTGAAGCATCGGCCAAAGTAATTGCAAACTGTCCCTGGTTCGTTTGGCTATCTGCCCGGTCAGATGACGATCCAGATAAGCCTGGTTATCACGCTGACTTTGATGACGCACCGTACCCTGCGGGAAATTGCGGCTGATCTTGCGTTCAAGGCAGCTGTCATCCGGTACGCCCGAACTGACATCCAGGACGGCAAAACCCGCCTTGGCGAAAGGCAGTGCGTCGGTGGCGCAAACGGTCGAGGTTCTGATGCCGGCATTCAGGATTAAGGGAATTCCCGCCAGGCGGGCTCTGGATCCCAAATCTTTCACCAAGCCCTGTAACCGGTTGTCGCCGCTGTCGGTACTGTAATCCACTCGCAGTTTTTCGCCGGCAATCAAACTATCAAGGTTGATGACCAGAATCGTATTGCGTTTTTCCTGCGGCGACATCCGTTGCAGATAATCATCAACGCCCAGCGTTTCCGGCTCAACGGCGCTGAGCGCCACAAAACGCACGCCCACCGCCAGAGGATGCCGATCAAGCCGATGGGCCAAATCAAGCATCACGCCGACACCCGAGGCATTATCATCCACGCCCTGTAGCGTTAACCCCCCAAGGTTGTTATTAAGATCGCTATCGCTACGCGGCATAAAGGTATCCGAGTGAGCGATAATGAGAATTTCTTCGCCGGAAGCGCCAGGTCTGGCGGCGATCACCGAGGTAGGCGTAATTTTGCGCCAATCGGCTTTGCCATCACTGCCATGGAACTGATAACGGGCATCAAACGTTCGTAAATCACTGTGAAAGCCCATTTGAGTGAATGACCGCTGCAAATACTGCGCCGCCATCAACTCAACCGGACTGCCCGCCATCCGGCCGGGGAAATAGGTGGCCATGTAGCGGATGTGATCTTCTGCGAAATGATCGGGAGCCGCAGCAACCGAAGTGCAAACCGTCAGCAGGCTGCTTAAACACAGCATAAACCGGGCGCGCTTGTTGCGACCGTGGTGAAACATAAACCGATGTCCTTGTTTGACGACGCGACAAAGCGTTTGCCGCTGCTCTCAGCACCAAATGCCCTTCATCTTTCCCGTTGCCGCCGCGTCGGCTCCGTCCGTTCACCCCAGTCGCTTGGTTATCCAAGTCTTGGGAAGATCGATCTTGCCGCCTTGCTGCACCGTGAAAGCCTTTGGGCATAGTATGGTACGCCGTTAGGGCTAACACAATTTCAACGCAATGGCATAAGGCCCCTTCCGCACGATTGGTTGGGCGGCGTTATCCCTGCGTTATTCCATTACAGTCAATGTAATTCCAATTAAGAATTTATAGAACTTATTTGCAAGACGTATAGTCATTTTATTGCTAAGCCATTTAAACAAAGGTTGCTGTGGATTATTTACCGCTGTTTGCCGATCTGAGGCAACGTCCTGTGCTGGTTGTCGGCGGAGGCGATGTCGCCGCACGTAAAATTCACTTATTGCTGCGCGCCGGCGCGCAAGTCAGGGTGGTTGCGCGGCAACTCTTGCCCGAGCTGGAACAACAGGCTCAAACGAAACTCCTTTCCTGGCTTGGCCCGGAATTCAACGACGAGATGCTGGCGGGGGTATTTCTGGTTATCGCCGCCACCGACGATGCCAGCCTGAACGCCAGGGTTTATGCCGCGGCCGAACAACGTCAAATCCTCGTCAATGTGGTCGACGACCAGTCGCAATGCTCGGTGATTTTCCCGTCCATCGTCGATCGTTCCCCTATTGTCGTCGCCATCTCCTCCGGCGGTAAAGCGCCGGTGCTGGCGCGTATGCTGCGGGAAAAACTGGAATCGCTGCTGCCGGCGTTTATCGGACCGATGGCGGATATCGCCGGGGCCTGGCGCGAACGGGTTAAGCAGCATATTCCGACCATCGCCGGCCGCCGCCGTTTTTGGGAGCGCGCGCTCAACGGCCGATTCGCCAATCTGGTCGCCCAGGGACAACGGGAAAAGGCTCAGGAAGTATTAGAGCAAGCGCTGACCGAACCTGGCGAACATGGCGGCGAAGTGGCGCTGGTAGGCGCGGGTCCCGGCGACAGCGGGCTGATGACGCTGCGCGGCTTGCAACTCATCCAACAGGCCGATGTGGTCCTGTACGACCAACTGGTCAGCGACGACATTCTGGAGTTAGTGCGCCGCGACGCGGATCGCATTGCCGTCGGCAAGCGTTGCGGCCTTCACTCGATGCCTCAGGATGAGATAAACCGGTTACTGATACAGCATGCGCAACAGGGTAAAAGTGTCGTTCGCCTGAAAGGCGGTGATCCGTTCATCTTTGGTCGCGGCGGTGAAGAATTGCAAGCGCTGGCCGCCGCCGGCATACCCTTTCAGGTGGTGCCCGGCGTGACGGCCGCGGCCGGCGCTTCCGCCTATGCCGGCATACCGCTGACGCATCGCGATCATGCGCAGAGCGTCACGTTTATTACCGGCCACCCGCAGTCGCCCGGCCATCCATTGGACTGGCCGGCGCTGGCCCGCGGCCGGCAAACGCTGGCGATTTACATGGGCACGATCAACGCGGCGGAAATCAGCCGGCAACTCATTGAACACGGCCGTTCGCCGCTGACGCCGGCGGCGGTGGTCAGTCGCGGCACCCGGCCCGATCAACAGGTCTACGCCGGTACGCTGGAACAATTGGATAGCCTGGCGCAACAGGCTCAGGCCCCGGCTTTACTGATCATCGGCGAAGTGGTCTCGCTGCATGATGAAATCGCCTGGTTCGGACAACATGCTTTAGCGGCGCAAAAACGCGCGTCGCTGGTCAACCTGGCTTAAGGACGCATTATGGATCAACAACGACTCACTCACTTGCGGCAACTGGAGGCGGAAAGTATTCATATTATCCGTGAAGTCGCCGCCGAATTCGCCAATCCGGTGATGCTGTACTCCATCGGCAAAGACTCTTCGGTGATGTTGCATCTGGCCCGCAAGGCCTTTTTCCCCGGTACTCTGCCGTTTCCGTTGCTGCATGTGGATACCGGCTGGAAATTTCGTGAAATGTACGAATTCCGGGATCGCACCGCCAAAACCTACGGTTTTGAATTACTGGTGCACCGTAACCCGGACGGCGTGGCGATGGGCATCAACCCCTTTATCCATGGCAGCGCCAAACATACCGATATCATGAAAACCGAAGGACTCAAGCAGGCGCTCAATAAATACGGCTTCGAAGCGGCCTTCGGCGGCGCGCGGCGCGATGAAGAGAAATCCAGGGCCAAAGAACGTATTTATTCGTTCCGCGATAGTTTCCATCGCTGGGACCCGAAAAATCAGCGCCCCGAGTTATGGCACAACTATAACGGCCAGATAAACAAAGGCGAGAGTATCCGGGTGTTTCCGTTGTCCAATTGGACCGAACTGGATATCTGGCAATACATATTTTTGGAAAATATTGAGATCGTACCGCTTTATCTGGCGAAACCTCGGCCGATTCTGGAACGCGACGGCATGTTGATGATGGTCGACGATGATCGTATCGACCTGAAGCCGGGTGAAGTTATTGTCCAGAGAATGGTGCGTTTTCGCACACTCGGTTGCTGGCCGCTGACCGGCGCGGTGGAATCCCATGCCCGCACCCTGCCGGAGATCATCGAAGAAATGCTGGTGTCCACCACCAGTGAACGGCAAGGCCGGGTTATTGACCGCGATCAGTCCGGTTCAATGGAACTGAAAAAGCGTCAGGGTTATTTTTAAGGAGCGATCACCATGAATGATAATATTGCCAAACAGATCGCCGAACAGGGAGGCGTTGAAGCCTATCTGCATGCGCAGCAGTATAAAACCCTGTTGCGCTTCCTGACCTGCGGCAGCGTGGACGACGGCAAAAGCACCTTAATAGGACGCTTATTGCATGATACCCGGCAGATCTATGAAGATCAGTTAACGACCCTGCATTCCGACAGTAAGCGCATCGGCACGCAAGGCGACAAACTGGATTTAGCCTTGTTGGTGGACGGCCTGCAAGCCGAGCGTGAACAGGGCATTACCATCGATGTGGCCTACCGCTATTTCTCCACCGAAAAGCGCAAGTTCATCATCGCCGATACCCCGGGGCATGAACAATATACCCGTAATATGGCGACTGGCGCGTCCACCTGCGACCTGGCCATTTTACTGATTGATGCGCGCAAAGGGGTACTGGATCAAACCCGTCGGCACAGCTTTATCACCACGCTGCTGGGCATCCGTCACCTGGTGGTGGCGGTGAATAAAATGGATCTGGTGGATTACGATCAACAGGTATTCGAGCGTTTCAAACAGGATTATCTGACTTTCGCCGCCGAGCTTCCGCGGGACCTGAGCATCTCGTTTGTGCCGATTTCCGCCCTCGATGGCGATAATGTGGTGCGGCCGAGCCTGGCCATGAAGTGGTATCAGGGGCCGACATTACTGGATCTGCTGGAAACGGTCGAGGTGGTGAACCTCAGCGAGCAGCAACCGATGCGCTTCCCCGTACAGTACGTTAACCGGCCGAACTTGGATTTTCGCGGTTACGCGGGAACGGTCGCCGCCGGGGTATTGCGGGTTGGTCAGCCGGTGAAAATTCTGCCGTCCGGCGTCGCTTCTTCCATTGCCCGGATTGTGACTTTCGATGGCGATCTTACCGAAGCCTGGTCCGGTCAAGCGGTGACCCTGGTGTTGGCGGATGAAGTGGATATCAGCCGTGGCGACGTGCTGGTGGATGCCGGCGAAAAACTGCAACCGGTGCGCAATGTGGTGGCGGATGTGGTGTGGATGACCGAACAGCCGCTGATGGCGGGACAACGTTACGATATTAAAATCGCGCATAAAAAATCCCGCGTCCGGGTGACCGAAATTCAATACCAGGTGGAGATCAACAGCCTGACGCAGCGAACGACCGATAACCTGCCGCTCAACGGCATTGGCCGCGTGGCGCTGACCTTTGACGATCCTATGGTCCTGGATGAATATCGCCATAATGCCGTTACCGGCGGAATGATCTTTATCGACCGGTTGACTAATGTGACGGTGGGCGCCGGCATGGTGCGTGACTTGGTGCCCGATGTCGCCCAATCGCCGGATGAACCGAATAATGGCCAATACAGCGCATTCGAACTGGAACTGAACGCGTTGATCCGGCGTCATTTCCCGCATTGGGACGCGCGTGATCTGCGGGGGAAGAAATAAGATGGCGGGATCTCATAGCGCGCCGGACGCTAATATTGTCTGGCAGGACCATCCGGTGATGCGACCGGACCGCGAGCAACTGCATCGGCATCAGGGCGCGGTAATTTGGTTTACCGGGCTATCCGGTTCTGGTAAATCCACTTTGGCGGGCGCGCTCGAGCAGGCGTTGCATCAGACGGGTGTAAGCACTTATTTACTGGATGGCGATAACGTGCGGCACGGGTTATGCCGTGATTTAGGCTTCAGCGATGACGACCGGCGGGAAAACATCCGCCGGGTGGGCGAGGTGGCCGGCCTGATGGTGGATGCCGGTCTGGTGGTGCTGACGGCGTTCATTTCTCCCCACCGCGCCGAACGTCGCATGGTGCGGGCAATGCTGCCGGCGGGGCGATTTATCGAAGTTTTCGTCGACACGCCATTGGCGATTTGCGAAAGCCGCGATCCCAAAGGTTTATACAAGAAAGCCCGCGCCGGCGAACTGTTGAATTTCACCGGCATCGACTCGGTTTACGAGCCGCCGGAACACCCGGAAATCCATCTTGACGGCCAACAATTGGTAACACATTTGACCGGCCATTTGTTAGACCTGCTGCGCAGCCGCGTTATCATCGAATCCTGAGATATCTGATCGGCGCCGCTTGCCAAAGCGCGCCGGTGTCATGAAAGCCCAGGACTTGAGACGTATGCTGAATGTAACCCAGATCAAGCGGCACATCATGCCGGCTGCCACGGCCAAGACCGCCAGCGCTCACAGCATTGACCGCAATGCCGAAGAGCCGGTTTATGGCTTTTGGGGCGCCATGGTGGGTTTTGCTTTTTACTGGGTGGCGTTTTCGGTGCCGATCATGATTTATGGCGCCAATGCCTTGTTTTTCCTGCTTTATACCTGGCCGTTTTTCCTCGCTTTACTCCCCCTGTCGGTCCTGATCGGCATTATTTTCAGCACCTTGTTGGCCGGACGGCTCTGGCTCATGATATTATGCAGCGGCCTGTCGGTATTCAGCCTGTTCTGGCTGGTGTTCGCTCTGCTGACCTGCTGGTAAAAGACGTATCCGAGTGACGTCAGGTAACAAACCGTAAATAACCATCAAGATACGCATGGTGAAAATGCCTTTACGCCGTTGACGCCCTCAATTTTCCGGCCGGAGTGGAGAAAGGGCTAAAGTTATGGGATGATTGGGCAGTTTATCAGGGGGCGGGGATGGGAAAACTTACGCTGCTATTACTGGTACTGCTTGGCTGGCTGCAATATTCATTGTGGCTCGGTAAAAACGGCGTGCATGATTTAGTCCGGGTTCAGGACGACGTTTTAGTCCAACAGAGCAGTAATGCAAAGCTTAAAGCACGTAATGACCAATTATTTGCTGAAATCGATGATCTCAACGATGGCCAAGAAGCCATTGAGGAACGATCACGCAATGAACTCGGCATGATTAAACCGGGCGAGAGTTTTTACCGTCTGGTGCCTGACCAATCGAAACGCCAGCAGCCCGCCCCGGCTTCACAAGAAAATCAATAATGACTTCTGTTGCCACCTCTTTTCCCGATGTCATCGCGATTTTGCCGGCCGCTGGTATCGGCAGCCGCATGCGGGCATCTTGTCCGAAACAATATCTCACCATCGGCGGAAAAACGCTGCTGGAGCATGCGGTGGCCGCGTTATTGCAACAGCCATGCATTCGTCGGGTCATCGTGGCGATCAGCCCGAACGATCAGCATTTCCGACGGCTGCCTCTGGCCGACAATCCGCGGGTAAGCTGGGTAATCGGCGGCAAGGAGCGGGCTGAATCGGTGATGGCCGGCTTGCTCCGGGCCGATGGCGCCGATTGGGTGCTGGTGCATGACGCCGCGCGTCCCTGTTTGCATCAAGACGACTTAACCCGGTTGTTGTCCATCACCGGTTATTCCACGGTCGGCGGCATTTTGGCGACGCCGGTAAGAGATACCATGAAGCGGGCCGGCGCCGGCGGCGGCGCTATCGAGCATACGGTGGCGCGCCAGGATCTCTGGCACGCGCTGACCCCGCAATTGTTCCCGTTGCCGCTGCTCAAGGCTTGTTTATCCCAGGCCCTGGACGAGGGCGCGCTGGTAACAGATGAAGCGTCGGCTTTGGAGTATTGTGGTTATCAACCGCTGTTGGTGACCGGTCGTGCGGATAACATCAAAATCACATGTCCGGAAGATCTGGCGCTGGCGACATTCTACTTTACCCAATTACAGACCGCTTCCAGACAAAACACGCCCGAATAATCAAGGATTGCCGCTAATGCGAATTGGCCATGGTTTTGATGTGCATAAATTTGGCGGGGCCGGCCCGCTGATTATCTGCGGAGTACGCATCCCTTATGCGCAGGGATTGTTGGCGCATTCAGATGGCGATGTCGCCCTGCATGCCGCCACTGACGCCCTGCTGGGCGCCGCGGCGCTGGGCGATATCGGCAGGCTGTTTCCCGATACCGATCCCGCCTATAAAGGCGCGGATAGCCGCGCCTTGCTAAGGGAAGCCTGGCGACGCATTCAGGCCAAGGGTTACCGCCTGGGCAATATCGATATCACATTGATTGCTCAAGCGCCTAAAATGGCGCCGCATATTCCGCAAATGCGAGTGCATATCGCCGAGGATCTGGGTTGCCATATGGATGATGTCAATGTGAAAGCCACCACCACCGAACAATTGGGTTTTACCGGGCGCGGAGAAGGCATTGCCTGTGAAGCGGTGGCGTTACTGCTGAAAGCTGAATGATGAATCAATTTAATCAGGTACTTTTTCGATTGCATGGCGAACCGGCCGCCACCGGGATCATTAAAGCCGAGACCGACGATTTTCTGGTGCGGGAAGACCTGGGCTTCGCTCCGGACGGCGAAGGCGAGCATGTTTTGGTGCGATTGCGCAAACGCGACTGCAATACACCGTTTGTCGCGCAGGAACTGGCCAAATTCGCCGGCTTGCCGGCCCGCGGGGTCAGCTATGCCGGACTGAAAGACCGCTACGCGGTGACTGAACAATGGTTTTGTTTACATCTGCCCGGTAAAGAAACCCCGGATTTCAGCGCCTTTCAATTGGCTGGCTGTGAAATTCTGGAAACCGCCCGTCATCGTCGTAAATTGCGTATCGGCACGCTGAAAGGCAATAAATTCATTTTGCTGCTGCGTGAAATCAGCGACCGGCCGGCGGCGGAACAACGGTTGCAGGCTATCCGCCGCGATGGGGTGCCCAATTATTTCGGCAGCCAGCGGTTCGGCCAGCGGGGTAATAATATTGTCCAGGCGCTCAAATGGTCGCGAGGCGAAATCAGCATAAAGGATCGCTCCAAACGGAGTTTCTATCTGTCCGCCGCCCGCAGCGCCTTGTTCAATAGCGTCGCCAGCGAACGCTTATCCCGTTTCGGGCGTTGGCATTTGATGGACGGCGATGCGCTGCAACTGACCGGACGAGGTAGTTGGTTTGTCGCCGGCGAGGATGAACTGCCCGCGCTTTCGGCTCGTTTGCACGAAGGCGAACTCAGCATTACCGCGCCGCTGCCTGGCGTCGGCGAACCCGGCACACTGCGCGAGGCGCAGTCGTTCGAACAAAGCTGTCTGGAACTTCAACCGGATCTGCTGGCGTTATTGCAGCGTGAACGCGTGGAGACGGCGCGGCGCGCCGTGCTGGTGCTTCCGGCCGATATGGACTGGCAATGGCGCGATGACGCCACCTTGGCGCTCTCCTTTGCTTTACCCGCAGGCTGTTATGCCACCAGCGTAGTCCGTGAACTGTTGGGGTCGGCGGCGGATAGCGACTAATTTCGTTAACGCACGGTAATGCAGGCTTCACCCCCGTGGCATTTCATGCCATTATTGCTTTGATTTCCAGCCTGCCGCCAAACACCGACACCCATAATGGGACAGGCTGTTTTTTCGTCCGTAGGTGGGTGGCGCGCTAAAAACATCTAATAATTAATAAAGCAAATCATAAAATGCGCATACTGCTAAGTAATGATGATGGAATCCATGCGCCCGGCATTCAGTCGCTGGCGGTTGCTCTGCGTCAATTTGCGCACGTGCAGATTGTTGCGCCCGATCGCAACCGGAGCGGGGCCTCGAATTCGCTGACCTTGGATGTGCCGTTAAGAATTTTTCATGAAGCGAACGGTGATATATCGGTGCAATCCGGCACCCCTACCGATTGCGTTTATCTTGGCGTCAATACGCTCATGCGGCCGATGCCGGAAATTGTGGTGGCCGGCATTAATACCGGTCCGAACCTGGGCGATGATGTCATTTATTCCGGCACCGTGGCTGCCGCGATGGAAGGGCGGCATCTGGGCTTCCCGGCGCTGGCGATTTCCCTTGATGGCGACAGGCATTATGATACCGCCGCCGTGGTGGCTTGCCGGCTGATCCGGGCATTGGTCAAGGAGCCGTTACGCACCGGCAAAATTTTGAACGTCAATGTACCTGACCTGCCTTTATCTGAATTGAAAGGTATCCGGGTGACGCGTTGCGGCAGCCGTCATCCCGCTAAAGAGGCTATCGCGCAGACTGATCCTCGCGGCCATGAAATGTTCTGGATTGGACCGCCGGGGGAAACCTCCGATAACGCGCCCGATACCGACTTTGCCGCCATTGAACAGGGTTTTGTTTCTATCACGCCGTTGCAGGTGGATCTGACCGCCTACTCCGCCCAATCGGTGCTTACGTCATGGCTGGCTAAAGCGGAGGTCAGCGGTAAATGGTAAACCGGCGCACGCAAACATTGTTGAACCAGCTCCGGCTGTTGGGGATCAAGGACGAACGTCTGCTGCAAGCTATTGAATCCGTGCCGCGCGAACGGTTTATCGATGAAGCCTTTGAGCACAAGGCCTACGACAATACCGCGCTGCCCATCGGGTCGGGGCAGACCATCTCGCAACCCTATATCGTCGCCCGCATGACTGAACTCCTGTGCCTGAAACCCACTTCACGGGTGCTGGAGATCGGTACCGGATCGGGTTATCAAACCGCCATACTGGCGCTCCTGGTGCAGCATGTCTGTTCGGTGGAGCGCATCAAAAAGCTGCAATGGCAAGCCAAGCGCCGTTTAAAACAACTGGATCTGCACAACGTCTCAACCCGCCACGGCGATGGCTGGCTGGGCTGGCCTTCGCGTGGGCCCTTTGACGCCATTATCGTTACCGCGGCGCCGCCGGAAATTCCGCGTGCGCTAATGGCCCAATTGGATGAAGGCGGCATCATGGTTCTGCCGGTGGGGGAGGATATTCAGGATTTGACGACGGTCAGACGTCAGAATGGCGAGTTTTTGGTCGAAACCGTTGAGTCCGTCCGTTTCGTCCCGTTGATCAAAGGCGAACTCGCTTAATCCCTCGCGCCAACGCGGCTTGTTCGCTATCTTACTTTCGGTATGTTGACGTAAATACGTTATTCCTGATAGACGTAGTAATATCTTTATAAATATAAATATCGGCCGGTTTTATTATAAATAAAATTCCTTTATGGCTGCGGTTCCTGTTATCCATCCACTTTTTCAAATTCAATCCCTTGAGCTAAAATAGCCATTCAAACCTGATTGGTGTTGTTATCTTCGCAATAAAGCACTTAAACCAAATAACCCTATTCGCGACGGGATTTGCAATAATCCGATTAACAGGTTTAATGGTGAAACACGAAGGGGAAATTTCCAGCGCCAGAAAGCGGGGGTACCAGGCGGAGCCAAGTCTCACCGGCGCAAGCTCGCCTGGCAGCGCCGGGTTGAAATCCGGGTGTGGCAATATGTAAAAAAGGTCTTCTCGATATAATTACCTGCGAATTTTCCCCATGGCGGTTCGATGGAACAAATATCGACCGCTTATCCGGCAAATGCTTGCGCCTGGCGATTTTTTGACATACCGATAACATCAGGATACGGGCGCGAGAGTGATTTTTTCAAATTTCTATACAACTGGTATATGGCACCGTTACCAGTATATTGCTAGCATTGACGGTAACGATTCGGGTTTTAAGAAAGCGCTGAAAGTACGCTTATTCATGCGGTGTTGACAGTAGATAGGATGTATAACGTTAATGTCTAGCATGTTTGGAATGATAATTGGCGTTTTCGCCATAGGGGAGAGATGAGCATGGGAAGCCCAAAATGCTATTGGCGCCGCTTTGCGGTATGTGCGATGGCGGGTTTAGGGTTGGCCGGTTGCGCCAGTAATGAAACGAGCGCGCCGATCAGCAGCGTGGGAGGCGACGACAACAGCGGTATGATGGCGCCCCCTCCGATGCCGGCGCGACAGCAGCCAAATCGGCCTGCGAATATCAGTCAAAATCCTCCGTTCATTCGTCAGAATCCTGAAATCGTACGTCAGAATCCTGAAGTCATGCCTCAGAATCCTGTAATCGTACGACAGAATCCTGAAGTCACACCTCAGAATAACATCTCCCCGCAAGGGAGCTATTCTTATAGTCGTAGCTACAATACGATACCGAAGGGCACCTATTCAGGCTCAACCTACCAGGTGAAACGCGGCGATACGCTGTTTTATATCGCCTGGATTACCGGCAATGATTATCGGGACCTGGCTAAAAGAAATAATATTCCGGAACCTTATGGCTTGAATGTGGGTCAAACATTACAGGTCGGTAACGGAGCGGCACCCTCTGCTGGTGGTGGCGCAGTCGTAAACGGCGGCGGTATGTTGGCGGGTAATGTTAATGCGCCGGTCAATAATGGCGTGAATAATAGCGCTAATGTCAATGTCGCAGCCGTTCCGCCTTCAAATACGAAAATGCTGAATCCAGGTATTGATTCTCAAGCAAACAATGCGTATTCTGAAGATTCAGGTAAACAAAATGTAGGGAAAATGTTGCCTTCAAATGGCAGCAAATTGTTACCCAATACTGGCACAGTTGTTACGGCAACCGCACCAGTAACCGCACCAAGCTCAACGTCGGGACTCATCGCATCTGGCAGCACCGCGATTACCTCTTGGCGCTGGCCGACGGACGGCAAGATTATTGATAACTTCTCTGCTGCGGAAGGTGGCAACAAAGGTATCGATATCGCCGGTTCCCGCGGTCAGCCCGTTAAATCAACGGCTGAAGGTAGAGTCGTTTATGCAGGTAACGCGTTGCGGGGATATGGCAATTTAATCATTATCAAGCATAATGATGATTATCTAAGCGCCTATGCCCATAACGATACGATGTTGGTTCGCGAACAACAAGAAGTTAAGGCGGGGCAGCAGATCGCCACAATGGGTAACACAGGAACCAGCTCAGTTAGATTGCACTTTGAAATTCGTTACAAGGGGAAATCCGTAAACCCGCTGCGTTATCTTCCGCAGCGATAAATTGGACAGGATATTTTTATTCCGTCCTGGGATCACGGGTAGGAGCCACTTATGAGTCAAAACACGCTGAAGGTTAACGAGTTACATGAAGATGCTGAATTCGATGAGAATGGAGCTGAGGCATTTGACGAAAAAGCGTTGATCGAAGAACCCGCTGATATCGATTTAGCGGAAGATGAGCTGCTTTCACAGGCGGCGAGCCAACGTATTCTGGATGCCACGCAGCTTTATCTGGGTGAAATCGGTTATTCGCCGTTGCTCACCGCTGAGGAAGAAGTGTACTTCGCCAGGCGTGCGCTTAGAGGCGATGTTGCCTCAAGACGTCGTATGATTGAAAGTAATCTGCGGTTGGTGGTGAAAATTGCTCGTCGTTACGGTAATCGTGGGCTCGCCTTGCTGGATCTCATCGAGGAAGGCAATCTCGGTCTGATCCGCGCGGTGGAAAAATTCGACCCGGAAAGAGGGTTTCGGTTTTCAACCTACGCCACCTGGTGGATACGACAGACGATAGAACGGGCGATTATGAACCAAACCCGTACCATCCGTTTGCCTATCCATATTGTTAAAGAATTGAACGTTTATCTGCGTACCGCCAGAGAACTGTCGCATAAACTGGATCACGAGCCGAGTGCGGAAGAAATCGCCCAGCAGCTCGATAAACCGGTGGATGATGTCAGTCGCATGCTGCGGCTTAATGAGCGGATAACTTCGGTGGATACTCCGTTGGGCGGAGATTCCGAGAAGGCGCTGTTGGATATCTTATCCGATGATAAGGACAGCGGGCCGGAAGACACCACGCAAGACGATGACATGAAACAAAGCATCGTAAAGTGGTTGTTCGAACTTAACGCTAAACAGCGGGAAGTGCTGGCCAGACGTTTTGGTTTATTGGGCTATGAAGCCGCGACGCTTGAAGATGTCGGTCGTGAAATCGGGTTGACCCGTGAACGTGTTCGTCAGATTCAGGTGGAAGGATTGCGTCGTCTACGTGAGATCCTGCAAGGGCAGGGGTTAAATCTCGAGGCGCTTTTTCGCGAGTAACTGATGCGGAATTAACCGGTCAGGGTCCTGATAAGAACGGTGGCTTATGCCACCGTTTTTTTATCCATCGTCTTTTCCGCTGCAGCTGTGTTGGCTGCGCTCGTTCACCCGAATCACTTACTGATGTAAGCTCATCGGGGGTTCACTCCCTTGCCGCCTTGCCGCAACAGGAAATCCATAGGGTAAAAAGCCACCCTCTCGCCGCCAATCCTGGCGCTTTAGTCCTGAACCGGCGGTTAAAGCATTCCCTTCAAACGATAAAGCCAATCCAGCGCCTGGCGCGGCGACAAGGCGTCGGGATTCAATTTCGCCAATGCCGCTATCGCCGGCGCAGGTTCTTCCTCTTCCGGCTGCAACAACGAGAGCTGTGAGCCGTCCACCGTACCGGTAGCGGCATGGGACGACAGATTTTCCAATTCCTTCAATTTTTGCCGTGCGCGTTTAATCACGTCGCGAGGCACTCCCGCCAAAGCCGCCACCGACAACCCATAACTTTTACTGGCCGCGCCATCTTGCACGGTATGCATGAAGGCGATGGTTTCACCTTGTTCCAACGCGTCCAGATGGACATTGACCACCCCCTCCATTTTTTCCGGCAACGTGGTCAGTTCAAAATAATGGGTGGCGAACAATGTCATGGCTTTAATGCGGCCGGCTAGGCTTTCCGCGCAGGCCCAAGCCAGGGAAAGTCCGTCATAGGTAGACGTGCCGCGGCCAATCTCGTCCATCAGCACCAGGCTTTGCGCCGTCGCATTGTGGAGAATATTGGCCGTCTCGGTCATTTCCACCATAAAAGTAGAACGGCCGGACGCTAAATCGTCCGCGGCGCCCACCCGGGTGAAAATACGGTCGATGGGGCCAATGACCGCCTGCTCGGCCGGCACGAAGCTGCCGATGTAGGCCATCAACACAATAAGCGCATTCTGCCGCATATAGGTGCTTTTGCCCCCCATATTGGGGCCGGTGATAATCAACATGCGCCGCTGTTCCGACAATGACAGCGGATTGGCGATAAAGGGCTCGCTCAATACCTGTTCCACCACCGGATGGCGGCCGGCAATAATGTTAATCCCCGGTTTTTCCGTCAGAACCGGACAAATATAGTTAAGCGTTTCCGCCCGTTCCGCCAGATTGCTGAGCACATCCAGTTCCGCCAGGGCGGCGGCGCTTTGCTGCATGGCGGCCAAATGCGGAAGGAGCACATCGAACAATTGATCGTAAAGGGCCTTCTCCAGCGCCAGCGCCTTGCTTTTGGAGGTCAGCACTTTATCTTCGTATTCTTTTAATTCCGGAATGATATAGCGTTCGGCATTTTTCAATGTCTGGCGCCGCACATAATGGATTGGCGCCTGGCGGCTTTGACCGCGGCTGAGCTGGATATAATAGCCATGCACAGCGTTAAAACCGACCTTCAGCGATTCCAGACCGGTCTGTTCGCGTTCCCGTAGCTCAAGCCGCTCAAGATAATCGGTAGCACCGTCCGCCAAGGCGCGCCACTCATCCAGCTCGGCGTTATACCCCTGGGCAATGGCGCCGCCATCGCGCACCAGTATGGGCGGCGCTTCCACCAGCGCCCGTTCAAGCAGTTCCCGCTGTTCGGTAAACACACCGATGTGTTCGAGCAGTTGGCGGATGTGTTCGGTCGTCTGGCTAGCGAGCAGCGCTTGAATATCGGGTAATTGCTGAAAGGCATGGCGCATCCGCCCCAAATCGCGGGGACGGGCGGAGCGAAGCGCCAGACGGGCCAACACCCGCTCCAAATCGCCGACCTGACGCAGCAGGGGTTGCAGCTCCCCATGGCAATCCTGCAAGGCTTGTATGGCTTGCTGGCGCCGGGTCAGCACCTGAATATCGCGGCTTGGCATATGCAGCCAGCGTTTCAGCATACGGCTGCCCATGGGCGTAACGGCGTGATCCAGTATTTCAGCCAGCGTATTGTCGGCGCCGCCGCTCAGATTTTGGGTCAGTTCAAGATTGCGGCGGGTCGCCGCATCCATAACGATGCCATCTTGTTGCCGTTCCAGAGTGATGGCGCGTATATGAGGCAAACTGGTACGCTGAGTATCCTTGGCGTATTGCAGCAGGCAGCCGGCCGCTCGCAGTGCTTTAGCGGCATGCTCGATGCCAAAGCCCTTCAGGTCGCGGGTGCCGAATTGCAGATTAAGCTGCTGGTGCGCGGTGGCAAGATCGAACTCCCAGATGGGACGGCGGCGCAGCCCCCGGCGATGCTCGATTAATTCGAGTTCGGACAATGTTTCCGGGTACAACAGCTCGGCCGGATTGGTGCGTTGCAGCTCGGCGGCCATGGCTTCGCGGTCTTCCGGTTCGCTCACATGAAAACGCCCTGAACTGACATCCAGCGTGGCATAGCCATAACCCTGCTGTTCCTGCCAGATGGCGGCCAGCAGATTGTCCTGCCGTTCGCTCAGCAACGCTTCATCGCTCAGCGTGCCCGGCGTGACGATCCGTATCACCCGGCGCTCCACCGGGCCTTTGGACGTGGCGGGATCGCCGATTTGCTCGCAGATGGCCACCGACTCGCCAAGCTGCACCAGTTTGGCCAAATAGGTTTCCACCGCATGATAAGGAACGCCGGCCATGGGAATCGGTTCGCCGGCCGACTGCCCCCGCCGCGTCAGCGAGATATCCATCAACTGTGAAGCGCGTTTGGCGTCGTCGAAAAACAGTTCATAGAAATCGCCCATACGATAAAACAACAGGATATCCGGGTGCTGGGCTTTTATACGCAGGTACTGCTGCATCATTGGCGTGTGACTGTCTAAATCTTCTAGAGTACTCATGGAGTTATGATATCCATTTCTTTGAATTTATTAGGTTTAGTGACGATGATTGTTCTCATGAATTATCACTATGTCTCAAGAAATATCGCTACATCTTACATTTAAGTGTAGGTAAAAGTGTAGGTTTTCCTGGTTGAGGCTGGTATAATATGAATATAAAGCAACCAACCTACACTTTGCTCGTCTTTGTATGGCGTCCATGATAACGGAGTCTCCATGGCAGGGAAACAAGCGGGGAAGCCCCTATCGTCAAAAGCGATAGAAATGATGAAACCTACAGATAAAGATAAGGCTGATACCGGTGAAAACCGTGGTCTGCGTGTCAGTAGTGGTTCGACCGGCGTCAAAACCTTTTTTTACCGTTATACCAGCCCACTGACAAATAAGCTGACTCAGGTCAAAATCGGCAACTTCCCTCACACGTCGCTGGCCGTGGCGCGCATCAAGCTTGATGAGTTGCGGCAAATTCGCCAGCAGGGGCGCTGTCCCGCCGCTGAACTCAAACAAGAAAAACAGCAGCAGACCGAGGCGGCAGCAAAAAAAACGGCTCCTGAACTGACAATACAGGGGTTGATAGAACTCTATCTCTCCGAGCGTATAGAAGATCGCAAAGCGCCGGATGGCAAGATCATCCCCGGCGCAAGAAAGAAGAAAGGGCAGGCCGAGGTTCGCCGCACTTTATATGCGGATGCGGTAGAAAAGCTGGGTGGTCGTATTGCAGCGCAGATTACCCGAAAAGATATCATCGATTTGATCAATGGCGTCATCGCTCGTGGCGCGAATGTTCAGGCTGGCAGTCTTTTACGGGAACTCACGCTGGCCTACGAATTCGCGATTGGGTTAGGGCGCTTGGAAGAAAGTTTTGCCAATCCGGCCTTGCTGGCAAAATCAAGCTTACGGCAGACCAGAATCAAGCTCACCTGCGGGCGTGGCACCCGGGTATTGAGCGAGAGCGAGTTGGCTAAATTCCTTAAATGGTTGCCGGGATCAGCCTATACGCCCACCATTAAAAATGTATTACGCTTGACCCTATGGACCGGATGCCGCACGGGCGAAGTGTGCAATATGGCCTGGGACGACGTGGATCTTGCTAAAGGCACAATACATCTTCGAGAAACCAAGACCGGGGTAGAGCGTGATGTGCAGTTATCCACCCAGGCTATCGATTTCCTTAAAATTTTACGTCTCAACTCGAACAAATATTTATTCCCTTCGCAAGCGACCAAGCTGCCTATACAGCAGAAGTATCTGACGGAGAACTCATGGCGTTTGCGTGAAGCGGGTCAAATGCTCGATATTCCCCACTGGACGCCCCATGACTTGCGGCGCACCGTTCGTACCGGATTGTCGCGTTTGCAATGCCCGAATGAAATTGCCGAGGCGGTGTTGGGGCATACACGTGGCGGGATAGAAGGGATCTATAACCTGTACAAGTATGACGCCGAGTGCAAGGAGTGGTTGCAGGTATGGGCGGATTATTTGGATAGCGTGGCATAAGGGAATAGCTGAGTTATAAGAATTTGTCGTAGTTTAACGTAGCTGCATAAGCTGAGATCTGAACTGACAGCTAACGTGTATAGCAATCCGCTATACAATAGTCTATGATATCTGTGTAGCAATCCGCTATACGGGGTAAATGAATGATGAGAATAGAGCGAGCAGAAGTCAAAGAAACGCCCATCAATATCCGAGCGAAAGCGTCACAGCGAGAACTTATCGATATGGCGGCCAACCTGCTGTCAAAATCACGCACTGATTTTGTGCTTGATGCGGCATGCCGGGAAGCGGAAGAGGTGTTGTTGGACCAGCGTTTGTTTGTGCTTGACGAGGAGCGGTTCAGCGCTTTCATTGATGCCATGGAAAAGCCGGTTGCCGCCAATGAGAGATTACATGCATTACTGGATAGGAAATCACCGTGGGAATAGGGGTACCTGAATTGCTGGCTTCCCAGCATATTATCGCGGATTTCCATTGTTCAGAGCCGTCACTGGATGAATGGCTGAAACGTAAGGCGCTTAAAAACCAGACCAGTGGCGCATCGAGGACGTTTATAATCTGCGAATCGGATAGCAAGCAGGTTATCGGTTTTTACGCACTGGCCACAGGTAGTGTGCAGCGTCAAACCGTGTCGGGAGCCTTAAGGCGAAATATGCCTGAGCCAATACCCGTTTTAGTTTTGGGGCGTTTGGCGGTAGATGCACGTCACCATGGCCTCGGTCTGGGCGTCGGATTGCTGAAAGACGCGGTTTTACGCGCTCGGCAAGTCGCGGAGCAGGTTGGCACCAAAGCGTTGCTGGTACATGCCTTGTCTGATAATGCTCATGCTTTTTACCGGCATTGGGGGTTTATTCCCTCAGAAATTCAAACAAGTACGTTACTGCTGCCTTTATGGTGAGGAACAACCATTATTATTTTTTTTGGATTTAGTGATTAATTTTATTAGAGAGTTATGTAAATTTTAATATTAAAGCAATAAATAGATGCTAAAAATAAGCTGTCGTATTAGTTTGATCTGTAATAGAAATTGTTCCCACTCGATTATCAGCAGACTTCACAAACCCGCGTGGTTAAAAGACTCGGGGTGATTGACCTGAGGCCGATACCTCGCTTTTACCCTTCAAAAAAACATATCTTTGGCTGGCGTGGGAGATGGAGCGACATGCGGGGCATTGACGTTTCCGAGCCTATGATTAATCAGATTCTATCATATAAAATTTGCTGAGTTTCTTCAGTTAAGAATAACGGTTTATAAAAATGGTAAAAGTGAGACTTTGAGTGAACTAATATTTATAGACTAGTCATTAACTAGACATCGCTCCAACTTACCGCAACGCCTCGATATGCTTATTTTTTGCCCCTGGCTTATATTTTGAATCCTCTGCTTTGCGGACAGATATTGAATTTGGCATTCTAGCGCTAACGGTAAGTTCAGCGTGCCATTTAAGGACATTGTGAGTCCTTGTTCAGTCATGAAATATAAGACTATCAACTTAACTGAGAGTTCTGTAAGTTCCATTAACGCTTGAGCATAGTGCGACGGCACAATGATCAGCCGGTGGGTGCGGATTCCTAAACCCGGGCTGTGACATATCAGACCAACCGAGCCGAACAGACAAACTAGAATTAGCATTATGTCTTTGATAAAAAGGATTTTTTTTTACACAATGATATCTTAACAATAATTGGTTAGATATTTCTACACTAATCAAGCCTAGCGGCTTGAAAAACCATGATTTTAGTGGTAGTTTACAAAGTAAAAGAGGTTAATCCGAAAGAAAGATTAATTTGTACAGTATTCTTTTATGCTGAAAGTATGTAATTCTAATTTCCATCTAATCAATGGGGCATAGTGGGGTGATTTGTCATATCTAATTCTCTATGGGTTTAATTTGATATGTGGATTTTTTTACTAAACTACCTAGTCTGTCTTATTGTCGACGCATAATTTATGCTGATCAAGATATAAACTACTTCGGGGAGATAGGAATATGACTGAAGAGCAGCTGAGAACAATAACTGAAGAAATCATACAAACGCTGTTAAAGAAAAACTCTGATTATGGTGGTGCCAGTTTCGATCTTGGTTTGAACGGTAATATGGTCCATCTGTGGGATAAAGTAAAAAGATATCGTACTTTAGTTGAGAAAGAAAATAGGGGTGAAAAGCCTAATTTTGAATCTATCGATGATACGCTAAAGGATATTATTGGATATGCCATAATTGGCAAAATCATTCTAGATAGTCAAAAAAACAATATTTAGAAAGGTCTTTATATGGACAAAAAGAGAAACATATTTATTAGTCACCATGGTGAAGATGATGAGCATGTTCAACACTTAAAAGAACGATTGAAAGATGATGGATATGAAGTCAGAAATAGTTCGGTGGACAGCACAAAACACCAAGAAGTAAGACCCAGTGACGAGACCATAAAAGATAATTTGACATCAGGAATTAACTGGGCGGGTACTTTTATTTGCTTGATTGGTGAAGATACTCATACCAGAGATTGGGTTGATTTTGAAATAGAACAGGCATACAAACAAGGGAAACCTATCGTTGGAATATATATGCATGGATGTGCTAATTCAGTGGAACTACCAGAAAAATTAGAGAAGTATAGAAGCTACATCATCGGTTGGAATTCTTTAGATAAACTTGGCGATATCTTAGATGGAAAACCGATACCATCAGAAAATCCAGACGGATCTACTAAAAATCCCACATACAACGTTATCAGAGTAAGGTGCGGTTGAATGAAATACTTTACTTATAAAATTGAACATGACTATGGATTAGCGCCCAATCCTTTTGGCGGATATTGTACACTTGCAGTATGTAAATCTCAAATTAGGATGAACAGTAACGTTAATATAGGAAGTTGGATATTTGGCTCTGGCTCCGTTAAGTTAAAAACATTGAACAAGTTAATTTATGCAATGAGAGTTGATGAAATTATTACCATGGAGGAATATTGGAACGACTCTAGATTTTCTTACAAGAAACCTATAATTCCTAATGGAAGCTTACCGCAGGTTTATGGTGATAATTTTTATCATAAAGATATTAATGGAAACTGGATTCAGGAAAACTCAGCGCATTCAAACAATGAAGGTTTGTTAAATGAATCCCATTTAGCGCGAGATGTTAGTGGGAATAACGTATTGATATCATTGAATTTTTTTTATTTTGGAAGAAATGCAATAACAATCCCAGCTGAATTTATTGAGGTCATTTTTACTAAAGGTAGAAATTGGGCATATGCTAAACCAGAAGAATCAATTATATCGTTCATAGAGTGGTTAAGCAAAACCCATGAAAAAAACATCATTCATGGAGACCCCATTAATTGGCCTGTATAAATGCAGCTACATATTTATTATTTCGTTTAATATGGGATTTGAAAAATTAACTGGTACTTTTTTGTTTTTATAAAAAAGTACTTTCGCCCAATCATCAAAAAAATCATTATCAAATTTTTCTAAAGATACGATTTCATTTTTTCTCACTTTCTCTTCCCAAGTACTTAGTTTTAGCAATTGTGCATTAAAATCAAATAATGAATCACAACGATATTTATAATCAAAAAAAGGGTCGGTCACCCCGCTAATATTTGCTAACTGTTCTAGATTTGACCTAAACTCGGAGTAATAATGTAAATTATTGATGATATGATAATAATCACCAACTTCTAAACCTAATATAGCTGAAAAATATTCTTGTATGAAAGTATAGTTAAAAATATTTACACCTGTCGCTCCCCAAAAGAAATCGTTCGAACGCATATACACAGTGAGGTCTAATTTATTACTATCGGGCTTTCTCATAAACTGCAGCAAACGAGTACAAGGAAAATCTTTGGTTTGCTTGATCATTCCATTATTGTCGAAACAATCCTTCAAAGGATCACCTATAGTGATTATACCTTGACGAGTCCATGGGTCTCTTTTAAAACTATTTATGACATATGAATATTGATCAATCTCATTTTTTGACTTATTTATATCATTATAAGGTGCTGATTTTTTATAATCAGAGTTGCTTCCGTTAAATTTCCTAAATCTCGGTCCATAGCCGCCACGAACATATTTCCCATCATCAGAAAAACTGCTCATATTATTTAGATAATGCTGTATGAATTCTAGATCATTTCTTCCAGAAGCTATCCATAGAGATTCTGCATATGATAAAAAAATATTCCATTTCCTACATGGTATAGTTATCAGACGGGATCTAGGATTAGTGATTTTGACTATTAATGGTTCTGGTAACTCCCACGTAACTTTACCCCTTGTATTCCTTTTAATACCATTATCAATAAGTATCTGTGACATCCCCACCATAAATGAATTAATGCCATCATACTCAAAACTCATCATGGTAATTTACCTTTTCATTTATATCCCATTTAGGAGGGAAAAAATAATTTATTTTATGTGACGACTTTTTAAATCTTTGCTTTATTCTCACATTACCTACATTTAACTCAGGAATTTTCACTCTCAAATATTTATCAGTTTCACAAAAACAATTTTGTACATCGATTAGTTTTGGCTCACGTCCGAATAAATTGTGAAAATTACTCTCACCATAATAATCCCTATAATGACCAATATTATCAAGAGTGTATCTAATCAAGTCTTCATTACTATAATCAGAACGATCAATAAAACATTTTTTTAATCCACGAATAGCTCCTACTCCGGCCTTAACAAAGCTATTTTCGTCAAAGTCGATTACATCGGAATAATTAAAATCAATTGCATACTGATAAGCTAAAAAATCCCCGATGAAGGGACATTTTTTTAACAATAAAAAAATATCATCCAAACTCCTAGATTTGATTATCTCACCAAGCAAGTCTCCTTTGATAAATATAATTTCAATCATTCTCAACCAGCGCTCATGCTTAGAACGCAAGTAATTGTAGTCACTATGACTTCCTGTCATCAAATATGCTGAATTAAAAATGGGCGTTTGTGCTATTCTCGCAGATAATAAATGAGAAACATAATCAATCTTAAAAGTAGCGATAGAAATTTCGCCAAGATGCTTTTCAAGATACTCCCAAGTTTCAATTTTGTTAAACACTTTGAATAATAGTATTCTGAACAATACATCTTGCTCGCCATATCGCTGCTTTGTATAAATAACTTTTTGGATTAAATATTGGCTCACTCGATCACATGAACGATAAACATTGGTAAATTTATTGTTTAATAAAATATTATCACCTGTCCATGGTTCATTTTCTTGATGAAATCTTTTCCAAAAAATACTCATTCTTTCACTCATGAAACGAAAATAATACCTAAATGCTTCATGCCTCACTTTAATCACGTTCAGTTCCTCGTTATGCTTGATAATCATTCACACCCAATTGGCAAAAAATAAATACTCTATTGCCGGCGTATAAACCTACATATCTCATAGTTCAGAGATTCCGGGAACAGAATAGCCCAGTAGAGTGATTCGCCAGATAGCCTCTTCTCAACGTGATGTATTCTTGGAATCATATTATGCTCCCACTATAGGCCGAAATTGTCCATCAAACTATGGTTACTCAACCATAAAGCAGAAATGTTTACAAGCAAAGCGTCAATCAGCAAATACTTGCTTTAATTCAAGCTACCAAAGCTAGAACAACTCAAAAGACTCTTGCAATATTGTCGCCCGAGCAGTACAAAATTATTATAGCTTCTCATACTCTCTCCGGTCATCTCATAACCTAGGGTGAGTTTATAAAAAAAGGCATGCCATGAAGAGGGATCAAGCTCGTCTAGTCGACCAACTATCTAAAGAACTCAATGAAGGGAACCTGGCAATTTTTGCTGGAGCAGGTTTTTCTCGCAGTGCAGGTTTCGTGGACTGGAAGACCCTTCTAAAACCAATTGCAGATGACTTAGATTTAGATGTTGAAAAAGAATGGGATTTAGTAACACTTGCGCAATATCACGCTAACATGAATCAGTCGAACCGTGCAAAATTAAATCAGCTATTGGTAACTGAGTTCTCTTCGAATCTTTCCCCAACTGAAAATCACAGGATCCTGGCACGCCTTCCAATCCAAACCTACTGGACAACTAACTATGATAATCTTATAGAAACAGCCATTGAAAATGCTGGGAAGGTGGCTGACGTCAAGTATACAGTAAAGCAATTAGCCATAACTAAATCTAAACGAGATGCAGTAGTTTATAAAATGCATGGTGATGCTAATCATTCTGCAGACGCAGTATTGATACGCGACGATTACGAACGTTATCACATAAAAATGCAGCCATTTATTACAGCCCTCAGTGGGGACTTAGTTTCGCAAACATTCCTCTTTCTCGGATTTAGTTTTACTGATCCTAATCTTGAATATATCCTCAGCCGTGTACGTATCCACTATGGCAACGATCAGAGGCAACACTACTGTATCCTTCGTAGAGCCAAACAGGGAGAAGATGAAAATCAGGCTGATTTCGAATATCGTAAGCGTAAGGAAGAGCTTTTTTCTGGAGAGTTGCTGCGGGTCGGTATAAAAACGACTTATGTCGATGAATTCGACGAAATAACGGATATTATTAAAGCCATAGAAAATCAGCACAAAAAAAGGACTATTTTTATCTCTGGTGCTGCGTCAGAATATAATCCATGGACCCAGGCTGAATCGGAACTATTTGTTTATGAATTAAGCAAAGAAATTAGCAAAGAAAAATTTCGCGTAATTTCTGGCTTTGGGTTAGGAATAGGAAGTGCGGTCATAAGTGGCGTGCTTGAGCAAACTATCATGGATGGAGGGCGCCTTGACAATGACCAACTTATACTTAGACCGTTCCCTCAAACACAATCAGGCCAACGATCTTTGCCAGAACTATGGCGAGAATATCGTAATAGCATGCTTGATCATGCAGGTATCGCTATTTTTTTATTCGGCAATAAAATTGTCGATAAAAAGATTATAGAATCGGATGGAATGCGAGAGGAATTCGACATCGCCTGTAGAAAAGGTATTTTCATAATTCCGATAGGTATAACTGAATCGATATCACGAAAACTTTGGGAAGAAGTAGTTAAAAACTTTAAACCAGACGATTATACGCAAGGCAAAAGCATATTATCGCTACTCCATATACTCGGCGAAAAAAATACTGATTTAAATGAAGCCAAGGAAATCACCTTAAAACTTTTAAAATTAATATAGGTAACAAAATGGCAAGAAAAGTATTCTTCAGCTTCAAATATGACGATGTTCAAAGAGCTATGAATGTTCGCAACAGTAATGTTATCTCAAACAACCCTAAATCTGGCTTTATAGACAAAGCAGATTTTGAAGAAATTGAGCGGAAAGGAGACAAAGAAATAAAGAATTGGATTGATGAGCAACTTGAAGGTACAACTGTCACAGTAGTTTTAGTAGGTGAAAATACTAAAAATAGCAAATGGGTCAGGTACGAAATCGAGAAGAGTATTAGCAGAGGCAACGGAATCATAACTATTGATATTAGTAAAATTGCAGACCTCCATGGAATAACAACTGAATACTGCGGCATGAAAGTTCCTGGATACCTAAACTATTTGTGGAACAAGGACAAGGGAAGAGATAATCTGGGTCAGTGGGTCGAAAACGCAGCTAAAACTGCTGGCAAATAATTTAATTCACGATTTTATAAAATGTATCCACCTAGGAGTCATTGTGATGTCCTCTTGTTAAAAAATCGCGACTGATAAGGTCTTAGCACCAGATCCCGATTAATGATGATCCGCACCGGCAATTCTGGCGGCTAAGTCAACTCAGGCTGAATGCTAAGATTCTGCCGTTTCACTTCCTATCCAATCTGATTCACCGTATTCTGCAAACTGTCGTGCCCGGCGATAATGATCCGGTCTCCATCCCGGCTATTCTCCGGCGCGGTCAGTTCTGCGGCGACGCCACCAGCGTGGTCATCGCCGCGCCTGCGATAATGCGATCTCAGTGCCAATCGACAGTATCTCCAAGTCCGGTATAGCGGCCGGATCGGTTCCGGGCAAATTGTCCAATGTTAGCGACGAGGCATCTGTCAGAATGATGCGGTTCTACACCACTTGCCCCCGGGTTTGCCCATAGCTAGCTGGCTGTGGTATCTACCCAAGATACGCGATCCCTGCGGGATTAGCAGATAATGGCCTCTGACCGTTGTCGTAAACTGCCTCAGTCACTGTGGCGATGAAATCTCGCGGTTGGTCGAATTTGATGTTTTTCTTTAGCGCACTTGTTGCCGCTCGTTCCGCCTCTGACCTGTAACGGTGAGGCGGGCTGTTGAAAATATCCCTAGATTACGGGTTTCCGAAGGGTCGCCTTTTGTAATGCTTTTTTTGATTCTGCCGGTTTTGTATAGTTGAGAGACCGGTTGGTTATGGCTTTGCCGCGGTTGTTCCGTAAGCCAATAGGACGGAAGGTAGTATTGGTCGCCGATGAGGAACCAGCGATGCCATCTGCGCAATGACTGCCGTCTTCAGATTGCTGGTGCGAAAAAATACTGGTGAGCTCACGGCATCTTTAGCTTCTTTCTGCTGCGCCTGCTGTTCGGCATTAATAGGATTGTGCCCGGATAGGTTGAATGTTGGACACCTACACCGGTATGAGTATCGGTACATCCAGATTGATTATCTCGATATTATTAGACCACCTTCCTTTATCTGGTTATAATAATACAGATACACACTTGAGCTGGTTTTTAAGTGATTTAGATATTCTGATTTTTAAATTATTTTAGGTGCAGGGATGGTCATATATGAAAATGCTGTCATTTGCTACGAAATTTCAGAGCATTTTGTTTTTTTTCGTAGAGATCTATATTGCGATTGCTGCGGGATTTGTCAGGGATCCTAAGCGTCTTTCCATTGTAATTATGCAAATACAATTTTCTGAAATGTTTTTTACTATTCCAATTTTCCCCGGAGGATATTTAATGGTCCAAAATGCTTGAAAAAAGGGTGATGGCACCCTTTTTTTTCCATTATATCTTTCTGTCAGCCTATTTCTGAAATGAGCATTCAACAGAAACGATGTTATGCCTTCGCCATAAAAATTACAGTCCTAATACATTAATATAAAACTGACTGCCATCGTCTGTTTTCTGAATGTTATACGTAATCGGGAGTGATGTGGGGTTCCCTACACCGGACATTTCTATATCTGCGGCACATTCATAAATATCTGGGGATGACTGATGTTTCGTTGTCCTGACATTTTTCACCGAAAACTTAACACCATCGATATTTTTAGGGTACATCTCTGATAACTGGGAGTTTTTAATCGCGGTAAACTCTTTTGCCACCTGCTCACGGGCAATGCTAATCACCAGATTTCTGGCATCATCACTATTGCACTTTGGTGTACCAGAGTTACAACCTGACAGTAGTATTCCTGTAACTAGAGAGATTATAATAAATCGAAAGCATGACATTTTAATCTCTCCCGCATCACGAAAAAATAAGAATAAGTGCGTACAGGTTCAATAACGTATTAAAACCCGTAATGACTAATGCTAAAGTTTTCCATAATTTATTTCCGGAAGTATTCCACAAGCTCACAAGTATTACGCAGCTCCATATTATCATGCCGGCATCGATTTTTGCATCATTCCAACGCGAGTCAATGAAATATTCGATAATCGAAAATATAGCTATAGGAAGAAACCAGAACAGCCAGAATGTTTTCACTAGCCCATATTCACCATTCAATAATTTCTTTTCTCTTAACTTTCTTTTTTCTTGATTGACTTTCAATTTACTTGTCAAAGACATGATGTTCCCCTACTGAATTTGTAGATTATTAGATGATATTAATAGGTTTACCAGAATGATAATTCACTTGTTATGGTCATATACCCCATCAAGGGAGTTTTCTGAACCCATGCCACAAGGCCCGTCTGGCACAAATCCCATAACGGTCCATTTACCATCGGTACGCCCTTTAAGAATAACCATCGTTTTTTTGTCCGGTGACAAATACATCCAGGATGATCCGAAGTCTGTTCCGACCCAGAATTTTGCCTCTCCACTTATTTCACAAACACTAGGCATATCATTCATTCCCGGTCCGTTACCGATAACATCGAACTTGATCGGGGCGCTGGTTTTATCACCCATATCAACCGTCAGACTGGCCGTCGGACTGGCTAGTTGTAATGTTTTTGCCACGACAAACGGAGAAAATAATGCGATCAACAATAACATTTTTTTCATAATGCCAAACTCCATCTTTTTTGAGTTTTCTCGTAGTATTAATAATTTGAATTGTACTTATGTTCGAGTATTAGCAATCTACTTTTACTTAATTTACAACGCAGCTGATCCTTAGCCTGACTAATAAATAAAGCTATTTTTAAAATTTTAATAAAATTAATTAGCTGTGATCGATATAAGAACGACCCACGTTGAATACTGTTGCTAGAATTTCTTTTAACGTTAGAAGTTTTGTCTTGTAAACATCTGAACCGCGCTTCTGAATAAGGCGTTACCGAGAAATCGATCATTGCCGGTAGGGCTTTGCCGTCGTATTTTACCAGTTTCTTTATTTCCGCATCGGTCACGGCAATGGTTATTGTTGATATGACCACGCCGAGTCTCCGGCAAGCTAACCCCACCTTATCCACCACATCATCAGTGACAAAATCTATGTAGCCGTTACCCCGTACTGCATCCGGAAGTTTCCTCGTGACTTCTGACTTAATCCCTCCCGAAAGATAGTAACGAACCAATGCTAACAGTTCCATTTCACTACATTCCTGAAGCCTCAGTGTTCCGACAAATTTTTTCCGGTAGAGAGAATAAAACCGGTATTTGAAACCCTTTGCCACATGGTAGGCAGTGGTACTCATTCCGACTTCCCTTTTGGTTTTTTATTGGGGTAGCGGCTGGGCCATATTTCCTCCGGTTCCATTTCAAGTGCATGGGCAATCAGTCCTTCAGCCTTAGGATAGTGGCGTTCCAAGGCATTGTTGAGTGTTCTGGCCGCCAGCCCCTGTTCACGGGATAACTGAGCCAGGGTCACTCCACGTTTATGCAGTGCTGCCACAATATCAGCCCGGTGCCAGTCCTGAGGACTTCCTTTAGTTCGCTTTTTTTGCGATGCTGATGAGTTATTCACTGTATTAACTCCGCTGAATCAGTACAGGGGTATTAAAAGCGAATAAAGAGAACTTATCAAGTTCCTTTTTAATGTATTTGAGTTCCTTTTGTCAATGCTTTGATATCTGGTGAAATTTTTATGGCTAAAGAAGAATGCATGAACCCTGCGTCAGTATCATCCACCGTTGTCGGTCCAGAAGACCAGGAGTGGCTGACGGCAGAGCAATTTGTCGGTAGGGAAGGGATGCCGGGGACGGCCAAAGGTGCCCGCCTGCGCCTTGAGAAACTGGCTGAACTGCATCCTGAGATTAAGCGCAAGCGGACCCGGGGAAAGGGATTCGTTTATCACCTCAGCGCCACGGGTATGTCGCTAAAAAGTGAACGTGAGAACGCGCAGATGACGCCGGATGAAAAGCTGAATCTCTGGATACAGCTTTTCAAATCCATGAGCCCGGCATCCCGTGAAAAACTGCTGCAACTGGCTCTTAAGCAGGTGGCGGAAGATATTTCAAGGCCCCAGAAGCCAGCATATGATGATTTGTGATGTCAGTATAACTATCTGATTTACATGCAATTTATATTTTAAATCGTTTTACTTTCAATTGTTGTTTTGCTATAATTAACTGTGCTGGCGCTATATATTTTTTACTGTGTGCCAGTACGCATTACACAATGCCATATAACCATACGTAGTTATTATCCTTCCGTCGGGAGGGTTACTGGCATTAAAAATCTGAGTTATAAAATGTTTTTATTGCATTATAAACTCATCGATGGAAATTTATTAATCAGTTAGATGATAAATATGACTGGACGCAAATAGGGGCCATATCATCCTTTTTATAAAGTCGGCTGTTATCACTTAGTAATGGAGTCACCATATTACTTAATCTATATTTTATCCACTGATTACCGTATGAAGTTATATTACTGCTATTAACTCACTGGAGTTTATTATGGAAACTAAAATGACTGTTCATCAGTCAGGGCCGCATTTGCCCATCAGTCAGGCATTCATTAATATCCTGTACGAGGCATTATCCTATTTTCCACCAGCGGGCCAAGCCTGTTCCGCCGTCGTTATCAACTTTCGTGACCAAAAATATAGTGCGGAAAGTGGAGGTTTCCATCCCGTAGAAATACGGCTGATACACCGGGAAAATAGGTGGTGCTTTGATTATATTACCGATTTCAGTTTTATGGGCAGCCCGTGGCCTGAACTGGAGAAAGAAATGGATATCAGTTGGAGCCAGCAGTATATATGGCACTACCTGATAGGGGATATGGACCCTGAAGAAGGGGGCGCCCTGTTAGAACTGTGGCAACGAAACTTTATTCAATACTGGCGCATGAATATATATACAGTATCCGTCCAGAGAGAAGACTAAACCAGAAAACTGCCGGATTGGCCATCACGGCAATATAGCCTAAACAGCGCGCAAAACTTCATGACGTCATGAGCAACAATAGTGTGGCCCAGCAATGAAAAAACAAACACCATTAACATTGACTCCGTCCCTACAAGGAGACCTCGACAGCCTTTGCGGTCTTTATAGCGTGATCAATGCACTTTTTTGGCTATACGGGCATAGCATCCGTCGGAAGCCGCTTTTTCGGGCGCTGGTATACCATCTCAGTGAATTGGTACCTATTGAAGAATGTCTGACTCAAGGGATGGATTCACCATTGATTGACAAGTTGCTGTCTTTCCTCGGGCACAGCTATTACCGGCGATATCCGGTCACCATCATGAAACCTTTTCAACATTTAACCCACTTGGCGACGACAAAAATACTCAAACAGTGCGATCAATGGCTGTTCCAACGCAAGGATAGGGTGGTGTTAATTTCAGACCAGTATCACTGGTCTGTCGTTACTCAGATGGACAATGACTGGCTGTATTTTTTTGACAGCTACAAATACCAGCGCATTTCCCTCCGGGGTTTTTCACTGCGCGCGCAGACCGGGAAGCATCAGTTGTTCAAGGAAGCCATTTATTTTATTGAACGTGGGGAAACTGAACATAACAACGTATGAATGCGCACTGAGTGAGCAGACGAGAAAGCCGCTGTCGGCAAGGATGCGCTGGAGTTAATCGATGTCGGGACGTTTTATCGTTGCCGGAGACCGCACTTTATCAATGGCTGAACCGGCCAACTGTATGCTGGCTTTTGTTAATATGCATTGATGGTGGCTATACGGGGCAGTACAGGAAAACCGCATCACGCAACGCCATTAACCCGGCCATCGTCTGGCTGGACGAACTGCTCTCGACTGGCCGATGCAGTATGCTCTTTCTGCTGCATCCCTGCGCCGGATACAGCAACGCAATGCCACGACGGACAGCCATAACTGGTCAGCGCTTTGCCGGGCTGGATATATTTACTTTTAATTGTCAGGTATTTTACTGGCCTTTTTTATCAAAACACCGACTTCCTCTGCACTTCTGTATAAAGATACATCCTCCTGCTGCCATTTACGTTTTTCCAGTGAAATGTGATTTTTTTCATCTTCAGTAGGTACGAGGTAGCCATTCTTATTCATTAAAACAACGATGTCTTTATCTTTCATTTCTCCCGTTATCTGCATCTCCCAAATTTCGCAATATTTCTCGTAGATGTATTCAGCTATTTCACCTGAGCGCTGCATGACGTGATCAATATAAAACCAATTAACCAGGTCTGCTATAAACAAACTCCGTTCGCGAGTTCCTGGGCGATAGCTTCCGGTTAATTTCTCCACAGCCTGATCAAGCCTCTTTTTGTTGCGGAGCGACATATTGAGTGCGACTGACGGGCCGATATCTTTCTCCAGTTTGTCTCTTCTGTCCGCCTGTCTTTCACGTTCTGATTTAGGTGGCGGACCTTTTGCGTTGTCTTTTGCCTTTGCCATTTCTCTCCCCCTTGTCATCTGTAGTCTGAGTCCACTGGCATGTGCTTTATTCTACCAACGGTCACAACTGTCGTGACCGTTGTACTGATTATTTTATACATAAACTGGCACAAAAATAAAGAAATTCCAACGGTCACGTGACCGTTGTGATGTTTTATTGAATCCGAGGCCAAAAATAGGCTTTTTTAAGCCAAAAGAAGGAATGGAATCGCTTGTTGTAAAGCGCCAGCAGACCGCCATGGGGCGGAATTTCTGAGGGCCTTACAATGAATGACTGCAAACTTATCGGTATCAAAACCGTCCTTGACATCTATCCGGTTTCCCGCGCGACGCTTTATCGTCAGATTAAAGTGGGTCTCTTTCCGGAGCCAGTACAGATTGGAGTACGTCGCGTTGCGTGGCGTATGGATCAGGTTCTGGCCCATATCAACGGCCTGCAGAATGTGCCTCTGGCCGATTAACGCTCATTTGGTTCTGTAAGCCTGATATAGCCCCCCTTTATACAGCCTATATCGGGTAATCCATTAATCAGAGGTAATAGTGGTGATATTCCGTATATACGCGGGTGGACTGCTATTGCCTATTAACCGGCCATCAAGGCTCCGGGAGCAGACAATGAATGAACAATTTAATCGCGAACGTGTTGATGATCTGACAAATACAGTACTTCTGGGCTTTAACAGTGCTGGGAATCCAGAGTATGGACATATTGATAAACTGGCATGCGTGACTGATCTGTTCGACCAGCAACAGAATGAAGAGTTGGTCAATCGTTTATTTGCACTTCAATCTGGCGATAACTATAAGGTCAGGCGTCGCCCGGCTGGCAAGGATGAATGTAAGGGACTCTATCGCTCAGTCGTGGAAATTCGGCTTGCCGACAAACCGGCTCATCATCCGCTTCTGCTGGCCATCCACTATGTGCCAACAAGTAAGAAGCGTGGTGTGATGCGCATGGAGTTAAGCCCTCAGCATTACACGGCAGATCAGATAACTGACATATTCATCTGGCTGGGACGTAAGGGCCGCCTTGGAAAGCATCTCTACAGGGGGCTGAGGAACGCATGGGTTACGACTATCCATTATGCGCTGGACGTGGTGGGAATGAAGCTGCACGACTATCTGATTAGTCTTTCGAAAGTGCATGATGGTGAATTCCATGATCTGCATGGGGAACAGGAAGGTCTGCGGCTGGGCTCCACTACGCTGGTTGCCTCAGTCTACGCCAAGCTTAACGTACCGGGGTTGAGTGTGGATGAACGTTATGCGATGGCTCAATTAATGCTGGAGAAATACCAGTTTGAGCGTTTCCTGCGTCTGGAACTGCGCTTCTCACCGGGTAAGCAGAAACTGATGCTGGGAAAACTGTCGCAGATGGAAAATCTAGTGTCTAGGCTGGCGTTCTATGACCGTGAAATAATGAAGGATAGCAAATTGGAGCCAGACTTCGCTAAATGTCTTATGAAAATGCCTGTACCGCACGCTCGCGCTACTTTCAGCCCTGCCAATGTGCTGAATGGTAAGGTTGTCAGCCCGACCAGAAAGGCTGCACTTAAACGCGTTACTAATGTGATGAAAAAGCACAGGGTGATGTTGTTTGATGCAGAGGTTATATGGCAAAAATTGCCGCTGGTTATACAGAAGCTGGGTATTCTGGATCAGCCACAGTACTGGAGCTACCGGAACCGGATAAAATGGCTGAAAAAACGCGATAAGTAAATCAGGAAAAAACAGGCAGCGGCAGGGATGCTGCTGAATAGCTTATCAGGTAAATAAAAAATATAAATAACAATGCACATCTTTAGTTATACACACGAAAAAAATGACGGCATGCGAAGGTGTCTGATAATGATATATGAGGCCGCCTCTTGAGGCTATATATGTGGTATATGGCTATAGTATAGGAATAGCGGATTGATCATTCCAGACACATAAAGCTACCTGATGCATCCCGGAGTGTTTTTTACTGTTTAATGACGCAAGCGGACGTTCTGTATTTTATTTTTTAGCCCATAAAAAAGTGGGGTTAGGTAAATAAATTATATTGTGCGCTCGTAATTCATTGTGCCGGTAACGCTGGTTGTAAATCAGCGTTGAGCCAATATAGGAGCACAATGAAATGAAAGCATATTGCACAAGAAATAATATCCTCGTTACAGAATCGACGCTCAGAATATTTAAGAAGGAAGTTTTCAGCATCCCTTTTGATGGAAATTGTGATGCTAGATGTAAACCCACTTATTACGTGTCAATCGCTGTTTTTCTGCAGCATCTTATTTGCAGTGCCACCGTTAGCCGAAATACCCGAAAACGGGCTCGTTTTGAGGGAAACCGTAAATGGACGTACTCTGTTCCCTTTCCCTATTCCCTCGGGGATAGAGTCGCTCCTGCCGTATTCAGACAGACCCGGGAACTGCCGTTTGAGCGAGCATTGGAAAAAATTGAACAGGCTGGCCTGATAAAAATTATCAGACATGACCATGGAAAACATAAATGCCGCGAATTTGCGTTATCTAAAAAGTTTCTGGATACTTTGTTTCCGCGAAAAAGGAAGGCATATCTGCGCCGTGAAGATCGCTATACGTATCTGACCAACATCTATGATAAACGTCAGGCGCCACTGACGATGGATGAACTGTTAGCGCAGGCCGCAACCCATACGCCAAAGGCCAGACATCATGTCTCAAAACGCGATATCCCGGACAAACCCTTCAGGGAACGGGTAAAACAGGTATACAACCAGCTTGAGCTGCTTTATATCAATCTGGATGCATTACGCAATTACTGCAACCGACATCCTTCCCGCAAAAACATGGGGTATTATCACAATTTCATTTCCCACCTGTGCGATGTCGGCGTGAATATTGTGAGCTACTGTCCATTGGTTGTGGCCTATCAGCAGTCGTATAAAACAGCCCGGCTGGGGGGACGTTCATTTGAAGTGGGAACGGGATTTCAGTACCTGCCAAAGGGAATGAAGTGGGCAAGTTTGGCAAAAGGTTATAACTATGACATTAAAAGCTGCCAACTGGAGATTTTGCACCACGAACTGAAACTTATCGGTGTTTCGGATGCAAACCTGGCCCGTCTGGAGACCGATTATATCAGTAAAAGGCTGCAGGTCAGTGAAGATGAGGTCAAAGGTTTTCGTTTTGCTACTTTATTCAGCGCTGGGTACGTCAGTCTGTCGTTTAAAAGTGTTACCCGGAAGCGACTGAATAAGTTACTGGGCCTGAAAAAAGCCAAACAAGTACTGCAACGCTGGAATAAACTTATGGAACCTCTGAGGGAAGACCTGAAAGTGTTGATCGATCACTATCTCTCAACCGGAAAGCGTAACCGCTACGGGCTTTGCGTCAGGAATGCAGTGGGGCAGAATTTCAACTGTACCTGGAAAAATATCAGTCTGAGGAAAAAGTTACAGTCTCAGCAGATGCGCCGCAAACTGCTATCTCATATGCTACAGGGGTTGGAAAGCCGGGCTGTATATGACTATGTTGCTTTGCATACGGGTGTTTGTGCACTGGAACACGATGGATTTATAAGTTTGCATGAACTGCGTGGAAATGTGTGGCAGCATCCATTTTTACACATTGTTATGAAAAACAGTGCATAACGGGTGAAATGTCGGGACAGTGCTTGATTCTTAGTTTGTATTTTTATTCAACTGTTATCTTTATTGGTTTAAATTTCGTTGATTGTTACCATGATGCATCCATCAGGTTAAATTTTTTGAAAAAATACTGATTCACCACTTTCACATTATCGTATATAACTTGGTTGAGGATCGCCATGGCGAAGAGCTATACCTTCAATGAATGACAACTGAGGATTGATGCTTGGCAACAAGGTGGAATCAAAAAATACGATTGCTGACGCTGGAATTCGTTAACTGTCCGCGCACTTTAATATGGAAGTAATGTCGAGATCTATGGGGTCAAAACCTCCCTACAACCTGTAAGAATGGATATAGACATATTATTCTGTTCAAACTCACAAAAAGTAAATTATTTACGGGCAAATTTAATCACAAAGTTATAATTTGTGAAAATATCAGATGAATAAATGAATTGACCATAACTCAAGGAATATTATGAGCACGGGGGCTATATGCGGATTCAGTTGGTCGAGATCAAAAATTTTCGTCTTCTTTTGAATGTTGAATTGGTACTTGAAAAAAAAACAACGGTTATAGTTGGCAGGAATAATAGTGGGAAAACCTCGCTATCTGAGGTAATGCGGAGATTCTTGGCGGATGGAAATGCAACTTTCCAGCTTGAGGACTTCTCGATTGCTTGTTATGACAGTTTTTGCACCGCTCTTGATAAATTGAATCAGGGATCTGAAGAACAGGTCGTTCGATCGTTCATACCAACAATCGAGTTGAGGCTGAAGTTCGAGTATGATGCCTTACAGCCGCAGCTCGGGCCGCTAAGCCCTTTTGTGATTGATCTCGATCCTAAATGTGCCGAAGCATTGGTGATTGTTCGGTATGAACTGAAAGATGGGCAGCTTGCTGAATTCTTTGAAGGTACACCTTCAGAACCATTGACACCAGAAACACGAATTGCATTTTTCCGTAACTTAAAAGATCGCATTCCAAGAGATTTTTGTTTAAAAATTTGGGCAGAAGACCCGAACGATGCGAGTAATCGGCGACAACTGCAGCCGGGAGCGCTGCGGGGTCTTGTCAAAACGGGGTTCATTAACGCACAGCGCGGCCTGGATGATGTGACATCAAGAGAATCGGATGTGCTGGCTAAAACTTTGGAGGGTCTTTTTACAACGGCATCTTCACCGTCAGCTGATGTCGCCGATAAACAAATTGCTGAGGCA
>Ga0224527_1000086_pt1 | contig 69095 bp, 61 predicted proteins | sample CBST0metaG_FD_179882 | JGI IMG/M metagenome (GOLD analysis project Ga0224527, IMG submission 179882) | Peat soil microbial communities from Stordalen Mire, Sweden - C.B.S.T0 | ecosystem: Environmental > Terrestrial > Soil > Wetlands > Peat | place: Sweden: Norrbotten County, Stordalen Mire...
GTAAAAGGCAAGGCTGTCAAAGTACTTCTGCCGACGTTCGTTCCACGCGCTAAATTCATCCGGCGTCACGGTAGGCATGGAACCGTTGTAACCTGCCTGCTGAATCAGCACGGCGTTTGGGTTCACCTTTGACGGCCATAGGCTCCGCTCCGCGCGTACGCCCGGTAGCAGCAAGGCGACTGCATAACTCGCTGCCAGCAGTCCCGCCATCACCAGCAGACACCGCGCCGGCGTTACCTCCGTCGCAGCGAAACAAGCGGATTGAGGTTTGCCCGACCGCCTCAGCCACAGTGCATCTTCAAAGGCTCCAAGGCAAAAGCCATTCGCGCGCTGATCGTCCCGGCAGCCCCGCGCGCCCGAACCGGCACATGCCTGTCGCACATGCCATAACTCCGACCTCCACTCCCGTCGCCACTCGGCTCGTTCCTGCCGCGGGACAAGGTACGAGGCCATGCGCAGAAGGCCTAACTGCAATTGCCGATTGGCCCATTCCGAGCGCAGCGTGAGCCTCATATCGTTTTGGCCTCTCCACTGGGAATCAGCCGCTCCAGCAGTGGATAGCGTCGGCGCGAGGCTTCCAGGGTCGTCCTGCCGGCTGTCGACAGTTTGTAGTACTTGCGCGCCGGGCGCTGCTCTTCGTCGGCGGTCGATTGCTTCTCCCATTGGGAGCGGATCAGTTCGTTTTGCTCCAGCCGGCGCAACGCCGGATACACTGTCCCGCTGGGCAGTCCGGTCGTCTCCATAATGCTGAAGCCATACACATATCCAGCATCCAGCGCCTGGAGAATGAGCGCCGCGGTGTGAGAGAGTCTTACCTCCAAAGCCATGACGCATTCTACCTATGTAGCAATCTACTTGACAAGCACCTATGATGATTGCTACATAGGGTATAGAGAGTGGCCTTCGCGGATGGATTGCCGAGGGCTTTACGCACACCATGGAGGGCGCACATGCTCCAACTCCAACATCTTTGCCGCAACTACCGCGGAATTCCCGCCATTCAAGACGTTACTTTCCAGGTTGCGCCCGGCGAGATCGTGGGCTTTCTCGGCCCCAACGGCGCCGGGAAATCGACCACCGTCAAAATCATCACCGGGATGCTTCGCCCCGATGATGGCCGGGTTCTATTCGACGGCCAGGACATTGCGAAAGATATGGTCGCTTTCCGCGCCACCTTCGGCTATGTCCCGGAGGAAGCGCAACTCTACAGTTATCTCTCCGGCCTCGAGTATCTGCAATTGGTGGGCAGGCTCCGCGGGCTCGGCGAAGCTCTCATCGAAGCTAAGGCGACTCGTTTGCTCACACTCTTGAACCTCGAGTCCTGGCAATACTCGCCCATTTCCAGCTACTCGAAAGGCATGCGCCAGCGCGTCCTTCTGGCTGCGGCTCTGTTGCACGATCCCAGGCTGCTCATCTTTGACGAGCCACTGTCTGGTCTCGACGTCGTATCCAGTCGGCTCTTCAAAGACCTGATTGAATTACTCGCTGCCCAGGGCAAATCCGTGCTCTATATCTCCCACGTTCTTGAAGTGGTTGAGCAGGTTTGCAGCCGTGTCGTGGTAATTGCCAAGGGCCGCGTGCTGGCCGACGCTCGCCCCGCCGATCTGAAGCAGCTCATGCATCTTTCCAATCTCGAAAGCGTCTTTGCGCAGCTCGTGGAGCAGGAAGACACGCGAATTCTCGCGCAGCAGATGGTCGAGGTGATGCAGGCCGCCCATGTATGAAGGATTTCAGCACCTCTTCATGATGTCCGAACCGGAGATTCTCGCCCTCAACGCGCAGGCGGCGCTCGGTCCTGTGCGACCGCCGGAGCGTAGTCAGTTCTCGCACTTGGTTCGCCATTTTCTTGAACGCTTCTTTAATCACGAAACCGCCTCGCCAGACGGCGACGCACGGGCGCGCGTGGCTCTCGTCGCCGTGACCACAGGCCTTCCTGGCTTCGTGGTGGCCCTGTATTTGTGGCCAATCTATCATCCCTTCATCGGATGGCCGCCGGGCAGAGCTTTGAATATTGATCCTCCGCCCTACTGGCTGCAGGTGAATCACCACTTCTTTTTCATCCTGTATTCCTTCGTCGCGATGGGCATCACTACCGTCTTTGAGTGGGATTTGCTTTTTCCGGATTTGCTGGACGTGTGCGTATTTACCGCGCTGCCGATTCCCAACCGGCGACTTTTTCAGGCGCGCGTGGCCGCCATCGCTCTGTTGATCGGAGGCTTCCTTCTCAATGCGAACATGCTGGCGTTGTTGTTCCTTCCCCTTTCGATCGATCCGCCCAGGATCCTGCCACTTCTCTCCGCTGACCTGTTCGCTTGTCTTGGTGGTGGGCTGTTTTCCGCTGTTCTGGTGCTGGCGTTGCAAAGCGTGCTGCTCGCAATTGTTGGCGAGCGGCTGTTTCGTCGGATTTCGCTGCCCCTGCAAGGACTATTGATTACTGCGCTGCTGCTCCTGCTTTTCTTGTTTCCCGTCTTCTCGGCCGCTATTCCGGTATTTCTCGCATCAGGTAGCGCGTGGGTGATGAGTTGTCCGCCTTTTTGGTTCCTCGGCATCTACCAGCGCCTGCTGGAGGGCCCGTCTGCGCTGCCGGTCTATACCAAACTTGCCCAAACCGGATGCGCAGCTCTTCTCTCAACGCTGCTGCTGGCCATGCTGGCGTACCCGATCGCTTACTTGCGGCGAGTGCGTGAACTGGTCGTCGGTCCCGGCGCCGGGGACACGCGCATCCACGGCGCCCGCCCGCTTCATGGACTTCTCCATATCACGCTGCTTCGGCCTCCGGTGTGCCGCGCTGTCTTCCATTTCATCGGGCAAACTCTATTCCGCGTCCAACGCTATCGCATCTACCTGGTGCTGTATGGGGGAGTCGGTCTGGCTACGGTAATCGCCACCATCCTTCGGCTCACCGTGGTCCACGCCCGTGTCAGCGTTGGAGTCTCTGCCGACGGCATTTGCGCAGCCATTGCAATCGTCGCTTTCTGGATCGTCGCTGGTCTGCGCATGGCCTTCGCTTCTCCGGGGAATCGTCAGGGAAGCTGGATCTTTCGCATTGTTCATGGCCGTCCTCCGCAATTCTCCATAGCCTTGCAGCAATTGCGCGCTGCCAGGCTATGGGTGCTGCTGAGCACGAGTCTGGTGACTCTCAGCGCCAGCCTGATCTTCTGCTCATTTGCTCCGAGAGAACTTCAGACCGTGCCGGCGCGGCTGAGCTTGTTGTTGATTGGCGCCGGTCTGTGCCTGCTTCTCACAGACGCCTTTTTCCTCAATGTCCGGGCTGTGGCCTTTTCCGGTGATCCGGAACGCGAGCCGTCCAATCTTGCCATGACGGTGCTGAAATACTTCACGTTCTTCCCGGTTGTCATCTGGCTTCCCGTGGCCGCCGAGCTATGGATTGAGAGCAGCCTCGTTCACGCGCTCCTGGCCGCCGCCATCATAGCTGCCACGCATTTCGTGCTGCTCTACGGCCACCGGCGAGTCGTCCGATACCACTGCAACGTGCGCGCCCTCGAAGACGGCGAAGAGGACTTCCCCATGAAGCTTGGGCTTCGCAGCTGACAGCGATCCGGAATAGCATGTCAGCCCTCGCGCCCGGTCCGACCTTCCAATCAGCGGCGCCCTGCGGCCAGCATATACAACATAGGCATCTGCACAGCATGTGAGTCTGTGCCGCATGACGGTTCCGCATGGTGGCTCGATTCGGAGCCGCCATGCGCTGACAGGCGGAGCGCGCAGCCAGACTTGCACCGCTCTTACGACAGACAGTGGTCGTTATCGGATCGCCCAACTTCCCGTTGGCGCCTATGCCGTTAAGATCGAGAAGAAAGGACTCTCTTGCGCACCCTGCCCGTCATTTGTGCTCACGCTGAATCAAGTAACCCGCATCGACGTGACGATGAAAGTCGGTCAGACGGGCGAGACGGTGGAAGTAAGCGGCTCAGCATCTGTCCTTGCTAGAGAGACAACGCATGTCAACACCGTCATCGATGCTGCGACCAACGATCGTCTTCCGCTGGCTTCGCTTAATTACGTGCAACTGACGCTGCTAGCGCGGAGCTCTGTTTCGACCGATCCGAGCAGTTTCAATAACGGTAACAGCACCGGCGGTTATGGTGGCCGTCCGCTGATCAAAGGCAATCGCGAGCATGCAAATAACTTCATGCTCGACGGCATGGTCAATAATCAGGTCTCGGACAATTTGCTGTATTACACGCCGCTACGGGCGCCATCCAGGAGTTCAACCTGATTACGCGTGACGGACCGGCAGAGTTCGGCAATTTTGAAGGCGCAATTGTCAACGCGACGATCAAGTCCGGCACCAATGCCTTTCATGGTGGTGTTTGGGAGTTTTTCCGCAACGACGTTCTGGTGTTGCGCCCCAGGGATTCGCGAACATAGTCGTGGGTCACTCCTTCCACGTAGCCAAGTCCCATAGGCAATGCCGGCTATGTGCGATTCAATGCCTGAATCCCTGGTTCTTCGTCAACCGGCAGCACGATGGCGTATTCGGGTGGGTTCAGCTACAGGCCCACCACATCGCGCTCCTTTTCTACAACGACCGGATCGTTGGAGAGCTTGAGGCTCTCGCTGCGGTGGGGCTGCGCTGCGAGCAATTGGAAGACGCGATGCACGGAGGACGTGGAAAGCCTGTTTGCATCCGCGGCCAGGCGGACGGTCCAGTGGGTTCCAGTAGACGGCTTCCGCTTGTTGAAAAGTCGGCGGTTATACGAGGCATTTGTGAGACATAACACTAGAGGCCTGGCTCCGAAGTTCTTTGCAAAACCGGCGAGATAACAGAAACAGATTCTTCGCTCACCAACCCCGAACTGAAAAGCGTTCGGGGCCCCGTTCACTCAAGAATGACAGCCTCTGTTCTGTTGTGAATTTCAGAGATGGTGCACTGGCGTTGCGCTTACCAGTTCACCACCGTTACCGCAAAAGGCTCCAGCGTAATCTTGCCGGCGGCGGGTTTGACTACTCGCGCAGCGCCATCGCCAGTCTTTCCGTCCACCGTGAGCGCAGTGGCCTTGTCCGCATCGGTCAGCGACACGTCAACGGCCCAATTGCGCTTGTTCACCAATAACAACTTGTGGCCCGCCGCGGTATCAAAGGCCTGCGCCGTCAAATTGCTCCCGCCTATCTGCGTCTCTACCAGGCGATCGCCCGGATGGATCGAGTCCTTGATCAGCTTGAGCACCCAGTAGCGCGCGTTGGGCTTGTTGTTGGTCCAGTCCATCATGCTCACGCTCGGATACTGCGTGGGGTAGCCGATCAACTGCGACTCGCCAATGGCATCGATCTGCAGCCGCGAAAGCTCGATGAACATATGGGCATAGAGCGCGCCCGCGAGGTTCCAGTAGGCCGGCGGAGGCGGGACTTTGTCTTCCGCAGTGTTGTCGGTCGGCAGAATCACGCCTAGCTCGTCGATCGTCGTTCGCGTCTCAGGAGAAAGCCGTTTCCGAATCGACTCGATATATCGCACAGTATTCAAGAAACCGGCGCCCTGATCGAAGAACGTGTACTGCCAGCTATCGATTGTTTGCCCACTGACAGGCGTCGCGTAGAAGTGATACGAAATCATGTCCAGAGGCGTGCCGGGCCGATGGTTCTTGTGGTTCAGGAAATACTCAAAGTAACCTGGGCTCAGACTGGGCATCGCCATCGCCAGGCCAACGAACTTCGTCTCCGGCGAAACCTCGTGAATCGCACTGACGATCATGTCGTAGCGCGCGGTGTACTGCTCGGGCGTCATGTTGTGTTCAAAATCGGCTTCGTTCAGCACCTCCCACATGGGCAGCTTGTAGTGGTAGCCCGACTCGTGGCGCACGCCGTTCTCGTCGGTGAATCCGCCGTTCACATACCAGCTCACCAGCCGGCTGAAATAGCCGCCCAGTTCCTTGCCCGTGGGGTCTCGCAGTTCGGTGCCCTGCGTATAGTTCCACTCCACCTGGTTGGGATCAGCCGGATACGTTACCGGCTTATCGGTCTTGAAGAGCCAGGCGGGGAGGGTGCTGAAGTTCATGATCGTCGGGTGTCCGTCGGTCGCGGCAAGAAAATCCTTCGTCATCGGATCAATGGCGCTGAAATCCCAACTGGTCTTTTGCGGCGTGGGCGGCTCCAACTCGGCAACCGCGAGCCTCGGATAGGGCAGCCACGGCACATAGCGGACGTAGTCCGCGCCTAGATCTTTCACTGCCTGATAGGCGGCAACACTCAGCGGCTCGCCGGGGCGCAATTGCGGATTCACCACCACTTGCAGTGTGGGTGTGGACTTCGAAACGACCAATGTCTTGTCCCAATGAATGGTGAGTTGCGCCGGCTGCTGGCCTTGAAGGCTCACGCTGATGCCCATGCAAAGAAATGCCGCTGTCAGTGGCCCTGTGAGAATTCCTGTTCTCGTGTGCTCGCGGAGCAACCCCATGATTGTCACTTCTCCCTCGTGTTTTGCAGACGTACCCTGCACACGAAAAGCATGAAGGGCGGAATCCGGCGGTGGGCAAGATATAACACCTGGAGAGTGCGATTTGCAATAGTTCCTGTATTGATATGGCCGGTGGGACGGCAGAGCGGCTCTGTCTCCCAGGCCTTCTGTCTATCCTGAAAACGATTTGAGGTTAAAGCGACTCGACGGCGTCGATCTTCTTGGCGACCTCAAAGGTCAGGGTCTCGACCGAGGCATGGAAAAGTCTGCGCTCCCGCATCGGCAGTTCGTCCAGAAGTTCGGGAAACGGCACGGCCTCGCACCCCGGGAAGGCCGGGAAGCCCACCGTGTCGGCCATGCGGCAACTCACGTTGAGAAGATCGGACATGCCCCAGGAGCCGTCCTGACGCCGGGGCGCATGATGGTCGGAGACAACGGCCTCGAAGTCCGACGGCAGCTTCCAGTCAGCAATCAGTTGGCGGCCGGCCTCGCAGTGGTCCCATCCAAACAACTCCCGCTCGGCTTTGAGGATGCTCTCGGGCGTTCCACTGTGCACACCGAGCAGCAGGCCATACTCTTTGGGCCGGATGACGGCCAGTGCGAGTCGTCCGATGTCGTGCATCACGCCCGCGGTATATGCGATGTCCTTGTCCAGGAAGCCCGCAGCGGCCAGTTGTTCGGCAATCAGGCCACATGCCAGGTTGTGCCGCCAAATGCCGCGCATGGAAGGCTGGCTCAGCGCTTTGCCCATGTACGCTCGCACGCCCACGGTGAAGCACAGGCCCTGCAGGTTATTGGCGCCCAGCACGGCAATGGCCTGCAGGATACTGCTGGCGGGAAACCGCGGAGCATACAAAACCGAATTCGCAATCGTCAGCACTTCGCTGGCGAAGGCCGGATCGGCCGAAACCAGATCGCTCAACTGGTGCAGTTGCACATTTTCGTTGTTGGCCAGTTGCAGTACGCGGATGGCGATTTGCGGAAAAGGGGGAAGGCGGAGATGAGACCAGGGCGGATTGACCCACTCGTCCCCTCGTCTGTCGAACTGCGCCATCCAAATCTCTCCCTTGTCCAGGCAACTTTCCCGGGTCGCCCAGGCTTCAGCCTGTTCCACGCGCCCCGCTCGAAGAACGCGCCGGGGCGATGGCTGTATTTCCCTAAAATACCCTTTTCGGCAGATTGGAGAGTTTTCTTCAATCGACATGTCTGAAATGTGTGAAATCCAGGGCCCAAACCAAGGGGACGGACGCGCGCAGGATCGAAAAAGAGCGTCCACTGCGTCAACCAGCCCCCACCGGCTTCCGTTTCGGGAGGGATTGCACAGCTCACTGCATAGTCCAGGTCATTCCGTCCGTGCTCACCCAGACCAGACCTCCATCGTTTTTCAACTCCAAAGTGCCGGCCGACTCGGTGCTGGCGCTGAAGCCCGGCCGAGCCCTGATTTCGATGGGCAGACCTGTCCATTGCCGTGGAACCAGTTTCCAGTTCTTTCCTGCGTCCTCGCTCAGAAACAGAGCACCCGACGCGTCGATGGCCAGCAGGCGATGCAGAGCGCTTGCCGTGGAAACCGCCGCCAACCCGCTGGGCAATTTGATGCTCCCGCGGAGGTCCAGCGCTTGAATCATCGGCCCTCCCGTGGTGGCTTGGAAAGTTCCCGCAGACGGCAGCGGGGCCGCACTCCGAGGCATTGCCGCGGCAACCGTCGCGGTATGGCTGGTGCGGGCGTTGTCGAATGCTGCCCGCATGCTCTTTCTTTCCTCCGTCCCGGACCCTGCGTTGGCCGAAAGCGCGCCGTTGATCTGCCGCTGTTGCCAGGCAGCAGCGCCCGGCGACGGTTTGAACTGAACCATGGTCCCCAGCGGCGGCGGTGGGCCACTGGGCGCGCCGGAGGGCGACAAGGCCAGATTGCTCTCCGCAAAGGAAAGCCCCGGTGCGACCGGCGGCGCCGGAAGCTGGGCGGAAGGAACGGCGGCGGGCGCTTGAGCGCGGACTGCTGAGGCAGTCGCCGCCTTGGGAGCGAACTCCGCCGGAGCAGCAGGCTTCACTGGGACAACCAGCGCTTGGGTGTGCGCAGTTCTCATGGCTGGCGGCTCGGGCAATACCGGGCTGGGCGCGATCTCTCCGCTGGGCGCGACCTTCGCAATTTCCGGGGAGTTTGCAGTGGTCTTTGGATGAAAGACGACCACCAGCGCCAGCGCCGCCGCCAACGCCGCAGCCGGACCCCACACAAGACGCCAATTCCTGAACCACGAGCTGGATTGTAGCGCGGGAAGGGTCGCCACAACCCATGCCGGCGCGGCTGCTTCCGCTGTCTCTTGGGCCAGATAAACCACCTGCCGGCAGCGACTGCACCCAGCCAGATGCGCCACCACCCGTTCCCGTTCTGAGTCGGCAAGAGCTTGCTCGACAAATGCGTTCAGGCTGTCGGCATCGGGGTGAAGTTCGAGTTGGGAAGTTGGGATCATTGCGCAGCCTTCTATTGGAACGCGTCCGGGGGAGGAATTTGCAGCATTTTCCTCAGATTAAGGTCCAAATCGCGAGGATCGGTGCCCAGTGCCTCACGGGCGGCCTGCCTGCTCATTCCCGAGTGCTGCAGATTCCGGACAATCTGCTTCCTCAGGTCGTCGGTCAAACGCCGCAACTTGCGGCTCACGGTCGCTTCATGCACATGCAGCAGACGGGCGATCTGCAGCAATGTTCGCCCGTCCAGATAGTAGACGGACAGCAGAAGCCGCTCTTCCGCGGACCGCCGCTCGAGAGCTTTCTCAATCGCCCGACCCAGCGCCGCAAGCTCGGCGGACGGCGTGATGGCTTCGGGGATCGCGGCGGGCGGTTCAAGGCCGTCTGCCGCATCGTCGAGTGGAACTTCGCGGCGGGTGCGGCGAAGATGGTCCACATGGCGCTGGGCGAGCGTGGTTCTCAGCCAGCCAATCAGCGAGCCTGTTCCCTTGTAGGACTCCAAGGGGCTGCGTCTCACGCCATCCCGGACGGCGAGTCCGTAGAGTTCCGCATAGAGCTGGCCGGCCAAGTCGCGGCCGATTGTCTCGCTGTGGGTCATGGCAATGGCAGCGCGGAGCAGCGGCTGCTGGTACAGGGCAACAAAGTGTTCCCATGCGCCTTCGTGGCCGTTCGCGCAGGCCCGCGCCAGCACCAGGTCGGGCAGTCTGAGGCCGCGAAGAAAACCGGCTTGCTGCTGCGGGGAGACGATCGCTCCGTCTGCCAGCCCGGCATTACGCTCGACGCTGACGCACCCGAGGATTTCGCTGAACTTCGCCCGCGTCAGGCCGTAGGCGGACGCCGCCGACTCTTGCCACAGTTCCTCCAGCAACCGGTCGGGCATTGCTTCGCGCAGAGGCTCGTGAATCTCCTCCGGCAAAGAGGAGATGCCAATCGCTGCATCGACCTCAACGGGTTGGGACGGCGCAATTCCCACGCCCTCACCATACGCCAAAACGGCGCACGAAAAAACTCTGCAAGAAACGGGCCGCCCGGCGTTCCTTGGTCGTAAGCCAGCAAAGCAGCGTGCAGGCGGGGAGGAGAGAAATGAAGACTCTGGGCAGGTTCTGGTGGGTGGGAGCGTTGCTCGTGGCGCTTGTGGTATTTCTTGTGCAGCGGAGTGGGGTCCAGGCGGCCGGCGGGCCACCGGAAACGGCCAGTGGTTCCTATCGCGTGCTTGCCCCCATCGAGAGCGGCAACCTGCTGCTGTTTCCGGTGGTGCGCGCCAGCGGCAAGTCTCCCGGCGAGGTCCCGTTCCTCACCCTGGACGAAGGCATCAAGAACGGCCAGGTGGAGGTTACGGAGGCTGGCCGCGTGCAGGGCTTGGTGCGGCCACGGGGCAGCGAAAGTGCTCCCCATCCTCTCTTCGACGGCCCGTTTCGGTTGAATCCGCAGCCGGAGGTGCACCGCTATCGTGGTGGCGATCAGGTCAACACGCTGGTCCTGGTGAACAACTCCGGCAAACCTCTCCTGCTGCTGGCGGGTGAGATCGTAACCGGAGGCAAGCAGGATCGGGTCATCGCCAAAGACCGCATTGTTCCGGCAGGCGGCGATCCGGTCGATCTGTCGGTCTTCTGCATCGAGCCGGGACGCTGGACGGAGAATTCGACCATCTTCGGCGCGGCTGCCAAAGCGCTTTCCCGCAGCTTCATGGTTCAGCCCACGGTGCGCGAACAGGCCATGGTGGCAAAAGACCAGCAACAGGTGTGGAACTCCGTCCGGTTGACCGTCTCGCAGATGCAAGTCGCGGCAGCGCCTGTGGCTGGAGGGCCCATGATCGCGGCTCCAGGTGGAGCAACCGGTTCCATCCGCGGCAACAGCACCAGCTACGCCAAGGCCATGGAAGACAGCCAGGTGAGCGCCAAGGTGGATGAAGCCGCGGCTCCGGTCATGAAATCCCGCGAACAGGTGCTGAACCGACTCCGCGAAGAACACGCCATCGGCGTGGTGGTGGCGGTACGCGGCGAAATTGTGTGGGCCGACCTTTTTGCGAGCACCGATCTGCTCGCCCGTTACTGGACCAAGCTGGTGCGCTCCTATGCGGCCGAGAGCCTGACCGTTGGCGAAACGCGTGCCGCGCCCACCGTAGCCGATGCGCAGCACTTTCTCGACACTCCCGCGGGCGGAACGGAAACCAGCGAAGGCGATGTGGGCGTCTATCGCTATCGCGAGCTCAAATCCGGAGGCACGGAGACCTTTGTGCTCGAATCGCTGCTGCCGGGAACCGGCTATGACGTCCACATCAGCAAATTGCGACTGAGAGCGGCGGAATATCCCGTCAAACCGCCGCAGCCTTTCTCCCCGCCGATCTATCGCTAATCGCGGATTCCGTCCAATCACGCCAGCAATTCCGAGACTCGATCCGGCATTGCTGGCTTCATCCCATCTTCCCCTCCAACCGTCCCGAAGCTCCGCGATGTTCCCGCGCATGCAACGATCGGAATCAACAAGCTCCCGCGTTTTGGTACTCTACCCGCAGGGAGTCTGCGCAATGCACATCACTTCGCCCTTCTTTGTCGTTCCTGTCATTGTCATTGTCTTCATCGTGGCGATTCTGTTCGCCACCAGCAGCAAGGAAGACGGCCACTCCACGCACTGAGATGGCGCGCTTCTTGATGCGATTGATCCAGGACCGACCGCCTCCCCGCGGGCGGATCGTCCGCCTGTCAGCTCTCCGACCCACATCGCGAGGCACAAGCCTCCAAGCCCAGCAAAAAGGGTCGACGCGCTTGCGCGCATCGACCCTGAGATTGCCCTCATGCTGACCTAGTCTTGCGGCTTTTTCTCGTCCTTCTTATCGTCCTTCTTATCGTCCTTTTTCTTGTCCTTGTCGTTCTTCTTGTCTGGCTGCGGCTTGGTTGCGGCGGGCGCAGCAGGCCTTGCAGCCGGTGGGGGTACAGGTCTCGCCGTGGACGCTGGCGGTGCTGCAGGCCTTGCCGTGGGTGCAGGTGCTGGCTGGGTTGCAGGTCTCCCGACTGGCGGCGCGGCTGGCCGGGCAGTCGGTTGAGGTGTGGGGTTTGCTGCCGGCTGAGTTCCGGGTCGGGGAGCAACTGGGGCGACCGGCCTGGCAGTTGGTTGAGGAGTCGGCCTCGCGGGCTGATCGGCCGCCGGCTTTGGCGCGGTGGGCGGGGTTGCCGGCTGAGGTGCTGGGGGTGTGGCCGGTCTCGTGGTGGCACCAGGAGCAGGCCTTTGCGCTGGGGCGGTCCCAGTGGGTACGCCGGGTCTTGCTCCCCTGTCCTCAGGTTTCTGTGCGGGGTTGGCGAGCGGAGCAGCGGGCCTGGCTGGCTGTGCTGGTGCGGCAGTCGGTGTTGCGGGCGGAGCCTTGGGCCCAGCAGGCGGAGCACCGGCAGTCGCCGGCTTGAATCCCTGGGCTGGTACGCCGGCAGGGGGTCTGGCTGGAGTTGCAGCTCCCGGAGGCGGAGCCACGGCAGTACGTCCCGGCAGAACTCTCACGGGCGGAGCAGGTTTGACGGGCGGCTCAACCGGAGGCGCTCCAGGCTTGGCCGGAGCTAGCTTACCTTGCTCGTTAATAAGAACGGGCCGTTCAGCGCTGACGTGCACCGGGCGGGCCGGCGGATGACCGATGAACGACTGCCGGTTCGGTTGGGGTTCAGGGCGCTCGATCACCTGCACGTGGTCAAACTGGTGAGCCTCGACCCGCACAGCAGCCTGATGCACTGGGCGTCCTGCGGCAAAGTCCGCATTGCTCACAGCAGAGACGGCGATGGTGCGGTTGACGTAGGTGATGTTGACGACGTTGACATTCACATACGTGGTCTGCACGTGAACGCGCCGGCTTTCGGAAAAGTTGGTGATGTTGACCTGATCGATGTAGCGGGGACTCGCGTGGTACCAGGGATGGTACGGTTCGCCCGGACCGAGCGGGAACCAGGCCGACACGCCGACGCCGCCCACGTGCACTCCGCCGGCAAAGACCACCAGCGCGGGAGACCAGACCGGATGAGCGGCAGGAGCGCCGGGAACCCATCCCCAACGTCCGTTGAAGGAGACCCAGCGGCCATAGTGGAAGGGCGCGTATCCCCAGGGCTCATCCTCGACCCACACCCAACCCCAGGGCGCGTGATTAATCCAGTGGCCGTAGTGATAGGGCGCCCAATCGGCGGGAACGTTGTTGGGGAACCAGACGGCGCCGTAGTCAGTGCCCGGCTGCCAGGTACCCGCAGCATCCAGTTCACTGGCGCCCGGAATTTCGGGGCTTACATAGCGGTAGGAGGCGGCGTTGGCGACCTGCTCGTCGCGCACATGGCTCCAATGGTCCAATTCGTCCCACTCGCCCACCTGGAGCCACTGCGGCACGACGGGGTTGGTGCCGAACAATTCAATGGCCTGCTTAAAGCCGATGTGCTGCGCGAATCCACCCGCGCCGGTGACCAAGGCATCGTTGGAGAAGTTGGTATAGACGGACGCACCCTGGTCAGGCATCACGTCCACGCGAACATCCGAGGGCTGGTTCAGACCGAAGCTGCCGTTGGGCGTGTTCACGTGCACCTGTTGACCGGGCCATAGGCCATTGCAGTGCAGATGGATCGTGCCCTGGGCCACTCCAAAGGAGAGACCATAGGGAGTGGAATCGACGAAGCTCACATCAGAGTTCGGTCCGATGCGCAGGAAGGTCTGGCCCACCTGAATTTCGGCGCGGCCATCGGAGTCGGTAACGAGCCGGTCGCCGGGGCCCAGCGGCAGATTGGGCGCGGCTTGGCCCCAGTCGTTGTCGCCCACGGGTTGAATGGACACGGCGCCGGAAACATAGGAGACCCGGCCAGCCTGGGCGGGCGGATCATCCTGGGCGATTGAAGGTGTGGAGGCGAGCGCCAGAAAAGCCGCCGCGGCAGTCGCCAGCAGCAGATTCCGGCCAATGGCAGGAGCAGAAAAGTGCATACAGTTCGTTCCTCTCTTGGGTCGCTGGAAGTCCGGTCCGGGCGAAACATGCCGTCGAACGATAATCGGAAGTCCATACGCCTTGTTCGTGTTGATCGCGATTCGCCATGAGGCTCGATTCGCCGCTGCCTCGTTCATGCGAGGCTCGTCAATGAGGATAGTAACCCGGCGCGCATGGGAAAGTCGCCGGGATGTTGCACGGCGGCTGTGCGATTCAAGGAACGTTTCAGGCAGCGCCAGCGTATAACGGCTAGAGGGCGATTGCCATGATACGGGAAGCGACAACTTTGCTGGTGGGTCTGGCCGTGACAGCCGGAATGGCGGGATGCAGGGTCCATGTGGACAAGGACTCCAACGGCCAGGAAAAGACGGTTCAGGTGGACACACCGTTTGGCGGCGTGCACGTGAATACCGACCAGACGACGGCAGCCGACCTGGGATTGCCTGTTTACCCCGGCGCGCAAGCGGCAAAGGCCGACGACAAGCACAAATCAGCCGATGTGCACGTCGGCTTTGGCGAATGGGAGTTGCGAGTGCGCGCGGCCTCCTACGAAACGTCCGATGCCCCGGACAAAGTGACGGCTTTCTACAAGAAGGCTCTGGGCCGCTACGGCGATGTGATTACCTGCCAGGGAAATTCTCCGGTCGGTGCGCCCGCCACCACCTCGGAAGGGCTCACCTGCGCCGATGACAAGGGCGGCAACGTGAAGATTGACCGCAGCGATTATGGCTCCAGCAAGAACGGCCTGGAACTGAAGGCCGGCTCCAAGCGCCACCAGCACATCGTTGGCTTTGAGGACCCCAAGGACAGCAGGACCCGGTTTGCCCTGGTCGCGCTGGATCTGCCCGCGGTTGTGGAAAAAGGCTCTGGGAAGAGCGACTAGGTCTCTGACCACGCGATTTTTATACGCAGGGTGCGTGATCTGCGGGTCTCAACTTCGCGGTTCGCGCACGCCCTCGCGAGTTTGCCCCTTGACAGCTTCCTCGGCCCATCCCACAAAACCCGCCCATTAGATGTATCGATTTCATTGCCATAACTTGCTTGCGGTCATTTTGAAAAAAATTGTACGCAAGATACGCGCGACAAGAGCAAATAAACTACCCCCGGGGGGGGTACCTCACTTTTTGGTTACGTGCGCTTCTCTGCTAAGGGCGCCTCTCCGGTTGAGGAGGGATTGCTCACTTTGGTTCTGCCTTTGCGAGTGTGCGCCATGGGAGGATAATTTTCGGCAACCGCCGGCGACGGGGCAGACGCCTCCGGCAGAGGGTGAGCATTTTGCATCCGTATTTGGAACAAGTGGAGGAAGTCGAGTCTGGCTTTTGCTTCCCCGGTCTCAAAATCGAGACCGGGGGCACCCGGCACCTGAGACACCGCCTACTCCGATGCGGCCATTTTGTCGCGCACCGTTGGCTCGGGCTCGGTGGCGAAGACCGAATAAACCACGCCTGCGATCGCTGCGCCAAGAATCGGCGCCACCCAGAACAGCCACAACTGTTCCAGCGCCCACCCGCCCACGAAAAGTGCCGGACCCGTGCTGCGAGCGGGATTCACCGAGACGTTAGTCACCGGAATCCCGATGAGATGAATGAGCGTGAGTCCGAGGCCGATCGCGATCGGCGCAAACCCCTTCGGGGCTCGCCTGTCGGTGGCCCCCAGGATGATCATCAGGAACATGAAGGTCAGCACTACTTCGGCTGTCAGGCATGCTGCGAGGCTGTAACCCCCAGGAGAATGCACTCCGTACCCGTTCGAGGCAAATCCGCTTGCCGTGTCGAAGCCTGCTTTGCCGGACGCGATGATGTACAAGGCACCCGCTCCGGCGATGCCTCCGAGCACTTGAGCGGCAACATAGGACGGCAGTTCCCTGAGAGGAAATCGCTTGGCCACAAGCAATCCCAACGAAACCGCTGGATTCAAGTGGCATCCTGAAACATGGCCAATTGCGAAGGCCATAGTCAAGACCGTTAGCCCGAACGCCAAAGCGACTCCCGCAAAGCCGATCCCGAGATTGGGGAAAGCTGCGGCCAGCACCGCACTGCCGCATCCTCCGAAAACGAGCCAAAAGGTTCCGATGAATTCTGCAAACGCCCTCTTCCATAGCGCCATACAGGAAATCCTTTCTCTGTGCAGTCAACTACTTTCGAGGAGCATAGCACGGCGCAAGTCCGCCAAAGGGGCATAACTTGCAAACCGGAAGCTATACTCAACCCGCAATTACCCCGAGATGCCTCACCGCCCATTGCGCCTGGAGAACCCCGGATTGCGCCCGATCGACATCCGTTCATCGGCGCCGATTTGGGAAGCAGCGGACACGTTCCTGCTGTGAAGCCAGCCTTTCCTCTGGGGCTAAAGCCCGCGTCGATTTTGCTGCATGTGCGGCACGACTGAAGTCGTGCCCTGACGCTTGTGAGGCGATCATCGAGTTTTTCCGCAGCCTCTGAAGTCGTGCCCTGACACTTCTTGCCGCTTCCGTTGAGTTTTTCCGCAGCCTGTAAAGTCGTGCCCTTTCAAAACGGCCGTTGCTGAGGTAGGGAGGCGCCCTAAACGCACGACGGCCACCCTGAAGGGTGGCCGTCGTGGTGTTGCTTGAGGTGAGACGAGCGGTTTAGCGCTCGCTCTTCCAGTTGATCAGGTCGCCAAGAGTCGTGGTGGAGCTGGAGACGGGGTGCTTGTGGCCCTCCGCCTTGTAGTTCTCGACCTGGGAGCGACTGGCCTCTTGACCAATGGCGCGCAGGCTCAAGCCTACCTTCTTCTCTTCCACGTTGATCTTGATGATCTTGAAATCATGCTCAAGACCGGTTTCAAGCTTGGACGGTCCACCGTCATCGCCGGCCTCGGAGATGTGGCAAAGACCCTCCACGCCCTCCGCGATCTCGACAAAGGCGCCGAACTGCGCGGTGCGCAGAACCTTGCCATGGACCACGTCGCCTACCCGGTGCGTGGCAAAGAAGCTTTCCCACACGTCAGGCTGCAACTGCTTGATGCCGAGGCTGAGGCGGCGATTCTGCGGCTCGACGCCGAGAACGACTGCCTTGACCTTTTCACCCTTCTTGACGATTTCAGAAGGATGCTTGACGCGCTTGGTCCAGCTCAGGTTGGAGACGTGTACCAAACCGTCGATGCCGTCTTCGATTTCAATGAAGGCGCCAAAGTCGGTGAGATTGCGTACACGGCCCTCGACCACGGTGCCGGCGGGATAGCGCTCAGTGAGGTTTTCCCAGGGATTGTCGAGAAGCTGCTTCATGCCCAGCGAAATGCGGCGGTCGGCCGGATTCACGCTCAACACAACGGTCTCGACTTCGTCGCCCGGCTTGACCAGCTTGGAGGGGTGCTTGAGGCGCTTGGACCAGGTCATCTCGGAAAGATGAACCAAGCCTTCGATGCCCTGCTCCAGCTCAACAAACGCGCCGTAATCGGTGACCGAAAGAACACGGCCATGGACGTGCGCGCCGACCGGGTAACGCTCCGAGGCGTCAAGCCAGGGATCGGGCGTCAACTGCTTGAAGCCCAGCGAAACCCGCTGCTTATCCTTGTCGAACTTGAGCACCTTGACCTGAATCTCGTCGCCGACATTCACCAGGTCGCGGGGGTGCGTGAGGCGGCCCCAGCTCATATCGGTGATGTGCAGCAGGCCGTCGATTCCGCCCAGGTCAACAAACGCGCCGTAATCGGTCAGGTTCTTGACCGTTCCGGTGAGCACGGCGCCCTCGCCCAACTGCTCGAGCGTGGTGGAGCGCTTGGCGTTCTGCTCTTCTTCGAGGATTTCCTTGCGGCTGACGACTACGTTGCCGCGTTTCTTGTTCAGCTTGATGACCCGGACTTCAATCTGCTGGCCGAGATAGCCGTCGAGGTTGCGGACGGGGCGAATCTCAAGCTGCGAGCCGGGCAAAAATGCCTTGAGGCCGATGTCGACGGTCAAACCGCCCTTGACGCGGCTGACAACCGTGCCGATCACCGGGGTCTTGTCGTTGGCGGCCTTCTCGATCACGTCCCACACGCGCAGGCGCTGAGCCCGCTCGTAGCTGACCAGGTAGCCACCTTCCGGCTCCTCGCGCTCGATGACCACTTCGATCACGTCGCCGGGCTGGAACTTGACTGCACCGGTGTGGTCGAGGACCTGCTCGAGCGGCACGAGGCCCTCGGACTTGAGGCCCACGTCGACGACCAGGTGCTTTTCAGTCTGCTTGAGCACGGTGCCGGAAACAATCTTGTCGCCATATGCTTCAACGGCAGCGGCCTCGGCGGCCTGCTCCCGTTCAAACGCCGCCAAAGCGGCGGAAAAGTCGTCCATGGACTCAAGGCTGTGCTCGGTGTGCGCGGCTGCCTTGACGGGCGCCGGCGCTACGGCAACCGGCGCAGGCTCAACGGCCGCTTCCGGTTGGGGTGTGACTTCAGCCTGCTCAACTGCGACGGGCGGAGCCACTTCAGCTTGAGGAGCCACTTCAACGGCCGGAATTGCTTCAGCGGCCGGAACTGCTGTTTCGACTTCAGGTGCGGCTGCGGCTTGAGGTTCGGCTGCAATCGCGACTTCCGCCGTGGTTTCCACCACGGGTACGGTCTCGATTTGAGACTCGGTTGGGGTATCGGCGTCCAGCGTGGCCAGTGCTGCTGCGGTTACTTCGGCGGTTTCTGTGTTGGACGTGGATTCGTGCAACGGCTGTTCAAGCTCCGTCGCAGGTTCAAGGGTTTCCAATTCGCTATTCAGGGTTATGCTCTCGGTTTCGGGATTGAGGACGTTTGCCATCACTGCCAGCTCCGGGATTCCTTGCTCCCGCGACTGAAATTGCCTGCCGCTGGGGGTGGCTCCTTTGCTGCGATTGCCGACAGCCAGGAATGCCGAAGACCGTCTCCCTGCCGACAAACATTTGTCAAAATCCGTGGTGTTTTCACGAGGGACAGTCCTGCCAGCCGATAAGCTGGTGGATAAAACGACTGGTCTCCTTGGGAAACACCCGGCAGGCAAAGGCTTGCTGGAGGGCGGTCGCAACTCACTGCTGGAATCCGCGCAGGAAGCTACGCTTACGAGTGTAACAACCGCGCCATTCCCTCGTCAATCCAACCGATTGGGGCGGGTTGCCCCGCGATGGCCTTTTCACGCGCCGCGAAGCGAATGCAATGGAGTTGGGGCCAAATTGGCCGCGAAGCCGAGGAAGGATGACGCAGTTTTATTCTCGACCTTTTCATCATTCGGGCTGCCGCAGGGCCGTTCGGTTGGGCGAAGAAGCCGGGTCAGCGGCGGAGGCTCAAGGCATTCCGCAATACTGTCAGGCAGGAGCGCGCAGTCCCCAGCGTGCGCAAAGCCACTATACTGGTGCAGACGGAACCCACCCAATGGACATTCTCTGGACTCCCTGGCGTTTTGCCTACATCACCTCGGCCGACGGTGCCCCGCGGCCCGGCGTTCCTCAGAGCCTGTCGGCGTGGCCGGGCGACCTGGGCTGCGTCTTCTGCAACCTGATTGCCTCCATCGACTTCGCCATTGCTCATGGGACCAAGACGGAGGAAGCGGAAGCCGCGGGCGGGCTGATTCTGCGCGGGAAACACTGTTTTGTGTGCCTGAACGCCTTCCCTTATACGTCGGGCCATGTGATGGTGATGCCTTACGCGCACCTGGACCGGCTGGCAAAACTGCCCAAGGATGCCGCCCACGAGATGATCGAGCTGGCGCAGCGCACCGAGCAAGCGATGGAGCGTCTCTACCGGCCGCACGGCTTCAACTTTGGCATGAACCTGGGACAGGCGGCGGGGGCCGGAGTGGCGGGACACCTGCATCTGCACGCCCTGCCGCGCTGGACGGGCGATACCAATTTCATGACCACGGTGGCCGAGACCCGCATCCTGCCTGAAGATCTGGAAACCACCTGGAAGCGGATGCGCGAGGCATTTGCGGCTGTGGCGGACTGAGTAGGATTCGGAAAAAGTGAGATTCCATGCGAGCGGGCCCGCGAAGTCACGGGGTTGGGTAGCTGCGGCGTGTTGTAATTCCCAGGTCTCAAAATCGAGACCTGGGGCACCCAACATTCATGCGACAATGCGCTGTCATAAGAATAGTTAGAAATTCAGAGTGATCTTCGCCGTCAGCGCGCGGGGAGTGACGTAGTGCGTGCCGCTGAAGGTGGAGAGGAAGTTATACGGGGTGTACTTGTTGGTGACGTTGATGGCGGTCAGGTCGAGATCCAGCTTGTAGTGGTCGGCATGGAAGAGATTGTCCTTGCCGAGAGACGCGTCGAACAAGTTGCGGGGCTGGATGCGCGGCGGGTTCTTGTCGTTGTCACCGGTGCCCGGTGCGGGAATGTTGATCAGCGTGGAACCGTACTGGGACGCAAGGCAAACAGGCTGACCATTCGTAAGCAGAAGGTGGGTGGGGGTTGCCTTATCTGCGCCGCATGTCAGTCCGGCTTGAAACTCCTCGTCTGCGGTCAGTTTGCTGAGGTCGACCTCAGGCTGGCCGTCGGGGGTAGTGATGGACGTGGCGTCGCAGGCGCTGTTGGGGTCGTTCGAGAGCGGGTTATAGCAGGGCGCCGCGCCAGCCACCATGCCTGAGTCGTAGCGCCAGTTGAAGCCGCCCCACAGGCCGTTCAGCAGTTTGCCGCGCGAGAACGTGTATTGCAGGTGGGTGGTCTGGTTGAACTTTTCGTCGTGGTCGATGCGGAAGGGCAGACCGGTTTGGCCCACGGTTGCGCCGGCTCCGGCGACCTGCGGCGGATAGAAGCGCGCGGCCACAGAGGACATGACGGCATAGGCGCTGACGTTGTGGAACTGCGGCACCTCGACATGGAGTGCGTAGCCGGGAATCTTGGAGCTGTGCCAGTCGATGGGGAAGGTGATGGGCGTGTTGCCCAGCACGCTGAAGTCGAAGGCGTTGTGGGTGTACTTCCAGATGTACTCGCCGCTGACGACGACCCGCTTGCCGAAGGCCTGCTGCAAGCCGGCGTGAAACTCGTTGCGGAAGCCGGGATTGAGGGTTCCAGACACACCGGAAGTGCAGGCCAGCAGTGGCGAGAGCACAGCATTGGCGCAACCGTTGCTCGACAGCACCAGGTTCTCGTTGAAGGGCGTCTCCAGGGTGCGCGCATAGGAAAGGCGCAGCACGGTGGCCGAGGGCTTGACGTTATAGGCAATGCCCACGCGGGGCTGCGCCTGTGTGGCCGAAGTCAGTCCGTTGTACACGTCGCCGCGGAGGCCGAGATTGAACAGCCAGTTGCCGGCCTTGATCTGATCTTCGATGTAGAGGCCCAGTTCCTTCACGTCGGCGCGGCCGGAGTAACTGTAGAGGCCGCCGCCGCGGGTAAGGTCGTAGGGAGCGAGCACCGAGTTGTAACTCGGATTCGCGGTCGTGCCGTTTGGGCAGGGACTCGTGTATCCGGCCGCGGGATTGCCGCTGGTGTCGAGGCAGGGCGCGCTGAAGCTGTAGGTCGGATCGACGATGCCCAGGTTGTCGCTCTCGCGCAGGAAGGTCTGTCCGTATTGCGCACCGGCCTTGATGGTGTGGATTCCCTTGTCGTAGGAAAGATCGGTGTGGACGGCGGCGTTGGTCAGGGTGCGGTACTGCGCGATGGACGAAGTTTGCAGGTTGGCAGGGCCGAGGTCCGCGAGAGGATTGCCGCTGGGATAGTAGTGATATTCGTCGCGGCGGACAAAGGCTCCCAGATTCCAAACAGCGTGATCGCCGATGATGCGCGTATAGGTGGGAGAGATGTTGAACGTGCCGATCTTGGAGTGCTGGTCAGCGTTGCCCACACTGGCAAAGACCGGGCTGGCGGTGGCGCCGTCGCTGACTACGTTTTGCACGTTGAGATTGTCGAAAGAGTTAGGCGTCTGAAACCAGGAGCGGGAGTAGTTCAGGTCCAGGTGAATGGAGTCGACCGGAGTCAGGGCATAGTCGATGCGGTCAAAGAAATTCTGCTCGTTGCCCTTGTCGTGGAAGACGGCGAACTCGGGTGGATCGAGGAAGCGGCCGGAGTTCATGCCGTCGGCCTCGATGAAGTTGCCCCACTTCTTGCCGCCGTAAGCCAGGTCTACACCGGCGGTCGCCGATCCGAATGCGCCATAGGAAGTGGTGATGCTGCCGGTGGGCTTGGTGACACCTTGACCGGAGCGGGTGGTGGCCACGATGACGAGGCTGGTTTTGCCGCCGTACTCGGCCGGTGGCGCGCCGCTGATGACCTCGATGGATTGAATCGAGTTGGCGGGAATCTGGTTGGAGAAGACCTTGCTTTGCTGGTCGGTGATGGACTGACCGTCGACCGAGAAGGAGTTGGATGCGTGGTCGCCGAGGCCGTGGAAGAGGCCGTTGGAGTCGGCCGTGACGCCGGGAGTGGAGAGTGTGACCAGGGAGCTGAGGGAAGAGGACTCACTCTCCAGGGGCATCTTCTCCATCGCCGCGCGATCGACGTCGGTGTGGAAGGTGGAGTCGGTCTCGACCAGATCGCCGCCCGCCTCGACGGTTACGGTCTGCACGCCGCCGGCGATTTGGAGAACCAGCTTGAGATTGACTCCGACGACCGAACGAATGTCGACAGACTGGCTTAACGAGGCAAAGCCGTTGGCGGCAACCGTGAGCCGGTAGGGATTGAAAGGAGCGCCGGGGATGAGGAACTGGCCAGTGGCGTCGGTGGTCGCAGCGCGGCTGAAGCCGCTCACCGCATTGGCCAGGGTGACGGTTGCGCCCGGAATCACTGCGCCGGAAGGATCGGTCACCGTGCCGCGCACGTCACCGGCGTTGCCGTTTTGCGAAGGCGGATCGGACGCCGCCAGAAGCAGAACAAAAAAGGGAAGAATGGAAAGAAGTGCGCCGCGTTTGAACGGCATAGAAAGCCTCCTGAAGATGGCTGCATGATGGGAAAAAGCGGGCCGCGCTCAATGAACCGCGGCGTTCTCAGTGCAGAAGAGGCAGCGTTCCGAAGCGGAGGTCAGTCTGAAGAGATGCGCCGGAGACACGCCCTCATCGAAGTGCATGAGGCAACCGGAATTGGACTGAATCGACGCGTCGGAAAAGTGCCCTAGCAGGCGGCGGGAGGAGGACGAGTAAAAAGCTTGGGATGACGATGGCGGGTAACGACGCGGGGTTTGAAAACCAGCGCAGGGGGGCCGACTTGGACAAGAACGACGACGGCTGCCGTGACGGCCACCGGCGCGGCTGAATGAAGGACAACGCACAGCGGGCAATGGTCCGCATCGCTTTCGAGCGAATGCATGTGCGCCACCTGGGCCACGGTCAGCAGCGCCAGAAGGGCCAGACACAACAGGGCAGCGGCCCCGAAAGCGCGCGGCTTCCGGCGGCTGGTGTCGCCCAAATGTGTCTGAAATCCGTTCAATCAGGTGTCCCCTGCTTCAAGGATACACAGAATTGGACGCGCGAGGGTGAAGGGGGTTGCTTAGTACTACAGTTGTACTTGCTTCCGGCAGTAGAGAGACGGCAAAAGCCCGGGCCTGAACAGGCTGCGGAAAAACCCTGAATGAACGGCAAAAAGTCCCAAAGGTGCGCCGCAGGGCCTGAAGGCCGCGCTCATTCTACGGCGCTAACGGCACGACTGAAGTCGTGCCCTGACACTTTCTGAGGCGCTATTCGAGTTTTCCCGCAGCCTGTGAAGGCCCGCCAAAATCTCGCTGTTCCTGGGGCTGAAGCCCCCGGGTTCCCTCCGGAATTCGCGATGTGCAACTGGCGTGTTAGGGCGTCCAGCTTTGGGTTCCGCGAGGATGCAAACGGCGGCCGCGCCGGTTCGTCTAAACTGTTGAGCTATGCCTCCTTCCCATCCTTTGCGGCTCGTGCTGAAGACTACGCTGGCGGTGCTGCTGGCGGCAGCGGCGGGCGCCTGTGCGCAGTCTGACCAGCAGAACCAGAAGCCGCTGCCGCTGAAGCCCTCCCTGCCCGGCATGGCGACCAACCATCGCCTGATCCTGAAAGACGGAAACTACCAGATGGTGCGCAAATACGAGATTGTGGGCGACCGGGTGCGCTACATCTCGGTGGAGCGAGGGGGCGACTGGGAAGAACTGCCCGTAGACCTGGTGGACTGGGAGGCGACGCGCAAGTGGGAGCGGGACCATGCCAACCAGCCGGAAGAGGGCGCTTCGCCAGCCATGAAAGAGGCCGAGGACATCGACAAGGAGGAGGCCGCCGAGCGCAACGAGCAAATGGCGCGCCGGCCCGAGGTGATGAAGGGCCTGGAGTTGCCGGACGAGGACGGCGTCTTTGTGCTGGACACGTACGAGGGCGCGCCGGAGCTGGTGGAACTGGTGCCCGTAGATCTGGCCATCAATGCCAAGAACAAGCACGGACTGAGCACGCTGAATCCGATGGCCGGCGCCAAGGCCAGCCTGGAGTTGGAAGGCACGCATGCCAAGGTGCATCTGCATGTGAACGACCCGGCGATTTATCTTTCGCTGAACGCACGCGACGACGCGGAAAAGGTGCTCTCCCACGCATTGACGGTGGATACAGGCAGCGCGAAGGAAGTGGCGAATCGCAAGCACGGAGCGCACTCGCCCGCCTCGGGATTCGCCATTGTGCGGGCGGACGAGCGCAAGGCAGTGCGCATTGTGGGCGCTGTTCACGTGAGCCCCACCGGGACGGTGACGCAGGATGAGAACGTGATTCCAGCCAAGGTCGAGGTGGTGGCGGGCAAACACTGGTTGAAGATCACGCCGCAGCAGCCGCTGGCCATCGGCGAGTACGCGCTGGTGGAGATTCTTTCTTCATCCGACATCAACCAGTCGGTGTGGGATTTTCGCGTGGATCCGCAGTTGGGCGACAATCCCGGGTCGCTGGGGCCGATCTTCAAATAGCGGGTCAGCGAGTTAGCAAGTTGGCGGGGACATGAGGAGGCGCTAACCAGCGTCCGGTGCTTTTGCTTTCGAGAACCGCTGACGGCGCTTTTCCCACTCGTCGGAAGTAAAGAAGCGCGGGCCCACCTCGATGAGGCGCGGAATCATGTTGAAGACCGCGACCCGGCTCCAGGGACGGCCGTTCCTCATGCGAAAGCCCCTCTCATTCAGATCGCTGACGATGCTGGAATAGCTGAAGTCCTGCACCAGCAATTCCATCATGGTCATCAGAATCTGGTGCTCGGCGGGATCGGGCTCCAGCCGCTGGCAGTCGTCGGAGATGCGCAGTCCGTAGGGAATGTCCTCGTGGAATGCGCCCTCGGTGGGAGCTTCGGCATCGGGCAGTTCGCGCCGCCATTCGATGGAAACCATCTGCCAGCCGGCATCGGTCCTTCGCCGGATCACGTCGGGGCTGAACGGCCCCGCCACCACATCGCGCATGCGCTCAAAGTATGCCATCGCAAGACCTCCGCTAACCGCAACTTCAGGCACATACAAGCAATTTGGCGGCCAGGATTGAGGGTGCCGGAGAACGCTTCAAGTGGCTGACGGGAAACGGCAGTCGGGTGCGGGGCCTTTTGCGGCGATGAGCGCGCGCTGTCCGATTGCGGGCGGAACTGTGCGATTTCGGACGGGCGTTATGTGGTCCCAGGTCTCAGAAGCGAGACCTGGGGCACCCGATCGATTCTGCGGAACTCGGCGGGGCGTTCCCTGATCCCTCTTCCCTGCCTTCGTCCCTGTTCCCTGCCCTACTCCCGCACGCTGATGCTGAGGGCCTTCATCTTGCGGTAAAGATTGCTGCGCTCCAGGCCGAGTAACTCAGCGGCGCGGCTGACGTTGTTGCGGGCTTCTTCAATTTTTTTGAGGATGTACTCGCGCTCGTAGGCGTCGCGGGCCTGCTGGAGGGTGGAGAATTCTTCCGTCGAGCGGGTGGAGGCCTTGTGGCTGAGCGGCGGCAGGTGTTTGCGCTCGATGCGCAAGGTGCGGGGATTCAAAATCAAGACGCGCTCGACCACATTCTTCAGTTCGCGGACGTTGCCGGGCCAGCGGTATTGGCCCAGGGTTTCCAGCGCTTCCTCAGTGATATCCATGCGCGGGCGGCCATACTGGCGGCCGAACTCGGCGAGGAATTCGCGCGTCAGTAAAGGGATGTCCTGCTTGCGCTCGCGCAGCGGCGGCACAAAGAACGGGACGACGTTGAGCCGGTAAAAGAGGTCTTCGCGGAAGTTGCCCTTGGCGATCTCTTCTTCGAGGTCCTTGTTTGTGGAGGCGATGAGGCGCACGTCCACCTGGAGAGACTGCGTACCGCCGACGGGGGTGAAGAGCTGGTCATCGAGCGCGGAGAGCACCTTGGCCTGGGTTTTGAGGCTCATGTCCCCCACTTCGTCCAGATAGAGGGAGCCGCCGTCGGCGCGTTCGAGGGTGCCGCGCTGCTCGGACAGTCCGCCGGGTTGCGCGCCGTGCCGATAGCCGAACAGCTCGGCCTCAATGTGCGCCTCGGGAATGGCGGCGCAGTTCAGCTCCACAAAAACACGATCCCGGCGCAGGCTCTCGGCGTGGATGGCGCGGGCAATGAGTTCCTTGCCGGTGCCCGATTCGCCATAGATGAGCACGCGGCCGTTGGTGGGCGCCATGAGGCGAATCTGCTGGCGCAGGGCTTTGACAGGCACGCTTTCGCCGGTCAGAACCGAGCCTACGTTGAACTGGCGCTTGAACTCCAGGTTTTCCGTGCGCAGGCGGCGCGCCTCGATGGCGTTGTTGAGCACGATGAGGGTGCGCTCCAGCGACAGAGGCTTTTCCAAAAAGTCGTAGGCGCCCAGCTTGGTGGCCTTGACGGCCGCTTCGATGGTGCCGTGGCCGCTGATGATGACCACCTCGGGCCGCGATTCGGCCGCCTGGCGATGAATGTCGGCCAGCACGTCGAGACCGTCGCGGTCAGGCAGCCAGATATCCAGCAGAACCACGTCGTAGGCCGCGTCTTCGAGCAGCACCAGGGCCTCGCCCGCCGTGCCCGCACTGGCCACGCCGTAGCCCTCCTCGCGCAAAATTTCTTCGAGAGCGGTGCGGATTTCGGCCTCGTCGTCCACCACCAGAATGTGATTCATGATTGCGATCCCCTTAACGCAGCGGTGGAAGTGGGCAACACAGCAGTGCTTGCAGATGCGGAGGAATCGGCTTCCAGAGCGTGCGCAATAACAGCCTCCGTCACGGGTTCCATGAGGGGCAGGCGCAGCAGAAAGCGCGCGCCTTTGGGGCTGTTGGACTCGGCGCGCAAGGTGCCGCCGTGCTCCTGAATAATCTTGGCCGCGATCGACAAGCCCAGTCCCGTGCCGCGGTGCTTGGTGGAGTAGAAGGGCAGAAAGAGGCGCTCGCGAATCTCATCGGTAAGGCCGTGGCCGGTGTCGGAGACTTCGACCTCGACCGCTCCGCCGTCTTCACTGAGCGAACTGTGCACGGCAAGCACGCGCAACAAGCTGCCCTGCATGGCCTCGGCGGCGTTGTCGATAAGGTTGGCCAGGGCGCGGCGAATGCCCTCGGGGTCGGCCATCACAGGCGGCAGGCCGGGCTCCAGGTCGCGCTGCACGGTGATGCCGTCGAGCCGTCCGGCAAACAGCGCCAGCGCCTCTTCCGCCACCTTGTTCAGGTCGCAGGCGCGCGGCTGCGGCGCGGGAAACTGCGCCAGCGCGGAGAACTGGTCGACCAGGGTGCGCAGGGTGCCCACGCAGCCCAGAATCACCTCGCTGCATTTGCGGATCACGGCCGGTGAGTCGGGCTGACCGCGGTCCAGATGCCGGCCAATCCGCTCGGCAGAGAGCGCAATAGGGGTGAGCGGGTTCTTGATCTCGTGAGCCACCCGCTGCGCCACTTCTTTCCACGCCAACTGGCGTTGTGCGCGCAGCAGGTCGGTGGTGTCTTCCATCACCAGCACGGTTCCCGGACGGGCGTGGGTCAACTGAAGCCGCGCGCTGGTGATGGCCAGATGCATGGTGCGGCCGTGAGCCTGAAACTCAACCTCTGTGGAAGCTGCGCCCATGCGATGGCCGCGACGAATGACGCCGGCCAGGTCTTCAGCGCACTCGGCAGGAAACAGCGACTCGATTTTCTCCCCCGCCAGGCCCAAGTCCTCGCGCCGGCCCATCAGCACGGCAAAGGCGCGATTGGATTGCAGGACCGTTCCCGTGCCATCGAGAGTGACCAAACCCGAAGGAATGGTCTCGATGATGGTTTCCAGTTCGCGGCGGCGCTCTTCGATGGCCTGGTTGGCGGCGGTGAGTTGCGCCGACGCGCTCTCAGCCAACTGCCGGCTGGCATCCAGGTCGGCGGCCATGTGATTGAAGGAGCGCACCAGGTCGCCCATTTCGCCGGTGGCAATAGGCGCGACGCGATGGTCGTATTTGCCGGCCGCAATCTCGTCCATGGCGTCGGCCAGGGCCTCGACAGGCCGCGTGATCTGCTTGGACAGAAACAGCGCCAGCCAGACGCTGGAAAAGAAAACGAACACGGTGATGAGCAACAGCATCAGGGAAAAGGTGGTACGGATGCGGTTGCGCGCGCGAAACAACGCCCAGTAGGCGGCGGCGCCGGCGCGGATGCGGACGGCGGTCTGGTTGAGCCCTTGCGGCATGGGCAGGGCAACCACCACCAGTTTCCCGGAGGGGGTAGCCGCCATGCTGAGGGCATATTCCTCACCACCCACATCGATCATCGGCTCGTCGCGGCGTTGGGCCAGGGACACCAGATTGGACGAAAGCGGCCCCGGGAGTTCGACCGCGGCTCCCCGCTCGCCCTGGTCCAACCAGGGAAGCAGGTTGGACTGGCTCGCCTCCGGCGGGAGTTGAAAGCTGGCCATCAAACCCCGGTCCTTGCCGAACACAGCGGCAAAGCCGCCGGCCAGGGTAATTCTGTGAGAACCCAACACGTCCTGAAGGGCCGGCAGGGGGCCGTCCGGCGCGCCGGAAGCGGCAATCGACTCCGCCTCCACGCGCGCATTGGCGGTAACGTATTGCGCCAGTTCGAGCACCACCCGGGTCGAGTCCTCGCGCAACTCCGAGGTGGGCTGCGAGAACCAGCGGTCGATGGAGCGGTTCATCAGCCCGAAACTGAACAAAAGCATGAAGATGGCGGGGGTGAGCGCGATGAGCACAGCGCCCAGCACCATGCGCGTTCGCAGCCGGGAGCCCAGGGCGCTCGAACTCTGGGTGGCGTAGATCTTGAGGATGTTCCTGAGCAACAACATGGAAAGAGCCATGAGCAGCAGGAACACCAACACCGTGAGCGCGGTGAAGGCCAGCGTCTCCCCGGAGTTTTCGGGATTGAGAAAGCCGATGTGCGAGGTATTGAACGCCTGCAACGCGCCCAGCAGAGCGAAAAACAGGATCACCCCGCCAGCGAGCAAGGCCACCGTCCTTCGCCGAGGATCGCCGCTGAAGAGCATGGGGCGATTATAGAGCCGATAGGGAACAGGGGTCAGGGATCCGTACGAGGTGTTCTTTCCTCAGTCTCGCCTATTGATCCGGCCACCGAATAGAAGCACTGTGCCCATCCATTTCGCAGGACCCTCAAGCCTTTGATCTGGCGCGAAACTAGGACACCAAGAGGCTGTCCTCCGCAGCGCCCCTGATCACCGGCGGCCGACCGCTGGCTGCTGCTCCCTAATCCCTATTCCCTAACCCCTGCTTTTATGCGATCAGGCTGGCTGCGGCGGTCCAGGGACGCTGCTGGCTCTCGGCTACGCCGCGATGGGTGAGTTTGCCGAGCCAGGTGTTGAGGCCTTCGGCCAGACCTGGGTCCTGACGCAGAGCCTCCCGAGGGCCGAAATTGGCAAGGCGCTGCAGATACGGGAAGGTGGAGTTGGTCAAGGCCAGCGTGGAGGTGTGCGGCACAGCGCCCGGCATGTTGGTGACGCAGTAGTGCACCACGCCGTCCACCAGATAGCTCGGGTTGGAGTGCGATGTGGGCCGCGCCGTTTCTACGCAGCCGCCCTGGTCAATGGCCACGTCCACAATGACCGCGCCCTTCTTCATCTTGGCCACCATGGCTTTGGTCACGATTTTGGGAGCGGTGGCGCCGGGGATGAGCACGCCGCCGATGACCAGATCGGCTTCGCGCGTGGCCAGAGCCAGGTTGTAGCTGTTCGAGGCAAGAGTGTAGAGGCGGCCGCCGAAGATGTCGTCCAGATCGCGGAGCCGGTCGAGGTTCACGTCAACCAGCGTGACTTTGGCGCCGAAGCCGAGAGCGACCTTGGCCGCATTGGTGCCCACGATGCCGCCGCCGATGATGGTGACATTGGCCGGGGCAACGCCCGGGACGCCGCCCAGCAGAATGCCGCGGCCGCCGCGTTCCTTTTCAAGATATGTGGCGCCCACCTGCACGCTCATCCGTCCGGCCACTTCGCTCATCGGGGTCAGCAGTGGCAGCGTACCGCGGCGGTCGCGAACCGTCTCGTAAGCAATGCCGATGACCTTGGCTTCCAGCAGCTTGTTGGTCAACTCGGCAACCGGCGCAAGGTGCAGATAGGTGAACAGGACCAACCCCTCGCGGAAGAAGACATACTCCTTCTCGGTAGGCTCCTTGACCTTGACCACGATGTCCGACTTGCCCCAGACGTGGCCGGCTTCGCCCACCATCTCCGCCCCGGCGTTCTGGTATTCTTCGTCGGCAAATCCGGATTGCGCACCGGCCTGGGTCTCGACCAAAACTGTGTGGCCGTCCTCGGTGAGGGCCTTCACGCCCGCCGGGGTAACGCCTACGCGCGCCTCATTGTCCTTGATTTCTCTGGGAACACCAATGATCATTGCGGTTTCTCCTGTCTGGGTTGGATGCGAAGGAAAGAAGCCCTGTTAAAAAAATGCCCGGTCTCAGGTTCGCCACGAGGTGTGCAGGGCAAATCCGGAACCGGGCGAGCTTGTCTCTTTCAACCTCAAGAATCGTACGGCTCGCGGGGCTTCCAATGTGTGCAAAGAACGTGATAGAAGTATCGTATGGGAACGAAACGTGATGATAATGCTCGTTCTGCGCAAGAAATAGCCAATCCGCAACCGGAAGGTGAATTTGCCGGCAGGACCGGCAACAGCCTCGACGATCTGGACGCGGCCATTCTTCTTCACCTGGAGCGCAATGGCCGGGCGACCAACTACGAGGTCGGTGAGGCGGTGGGGTTGTCGGCCTCGGCGGCCTCGCGGCGCATCCAGGCGCTTGAAGCCTCGGGAGCCATCCGCGGCTACCGGGCCGTGGTAGACGACCGGTTGCTGGGCAAACGCATGACGGTCTTTATTCGCGTCACACTGGAGCGCCAGTCGGCGACGGTATTGAACGCTTTCGAAGCGGCCATCCGGCGCTCCAAGGGCGTCACCAGTTGCCACCTGATCGCCGGTCAATATGACTACATGCTCGTGGTGCGCGTGGCCGACATTGACGGCTATGGCATTCTTCACCGGAATGAATTGTCCCGTCTGCCGGGGGTGACCAGGCTGGAGACAAGCTTTGCGCTGCGGGACGTGCTGGAAGGGTAACGGGCTGCCGGGAACAGGCTCTGAGCGACGAAAATCCTCCATCCTGACGGCGGGACCTCGCCCGGATGGAGGATTCGCGCGCCGACTTGTCAGCGCGCTGCAATTCGTGTTGACCGGTCTAGCGGCGGACCTTGACGGTGAGATTGAGATCGATCGGAACGGGCTGATTGTCGAGCGTGCCTGGGCGCCAGCGGAACTGCTGGACGGCGGCAATCACATGTTCGTCCAATTTGCTGTTGACCGAATTGACGACCTGGACATTCTGCGGCCTCCCCGTCTTGTCAATGCTGAGGCTGAGAATGACGTTGGATTCGGTGGCTACGGTTTGCTCGAACGAGTCGGCGGGGACCGAAACGTCGGTGGTGTAAACGATCTTGGGGAGGGTAACCCCGGTGCTGAGCCGGCGAGCCGGGGTGGCAGCAGAGGTGTCGTCAGCGGACTGGCTTGCGGCTGCCGCGACGGAGAAGACCATGGGTACGAGCAAGAGGCTAGTGGCTATAATACGACGCATTAAAATCCTCCTTGGCGTTAACAGTGACCGTCACTATAATGCGCTGAAGCATGCACGATTGTCAACTAATTTTTATTCAGATAATGCTTTCAACTATTTACGAATTCACCATACATTGACATGAGAATGGTTTGAGCAAAGTAGGCCAAATCGCTACCGCGCGAAAAGCTGGTGACGAAGCTGCACTCTCACAAAAAGTGAGGTGCGTGGCGAGCTCTCAATTTCCGAGGGGGACAGCTACTGAAGGGGCGGACTCGGAAGATGGGGTCGACTCCCAGGCTTCAAGGTGGAAACCTGGGAGGACGCACATCTCTTGCTCTTTTGATTCGGGACCGGGAACGACTACTGCAGCAGAGTTGCGGTCACCAGCATTTGCATGCTGCCCTTGTTGTCGAGGTCGTCGGAGTTGAAGACGACGGTGGATTTGCCAATTGGGACGAGGACGGCGGCTTCCCACTTGTTCTGGCGCATGATGGGTTGGTGGACGTTCCCGCCAACCGGTGCTGAACCGCCCAGACTGCTGACGTCCGCATTCAAGTTGAGCGTGAGCAGGCGACCGACCTCATGGGCGTTGCGCACATTGATTTCCACTCCAACGTTCTGGTATTGGAATTGCTGGTTCACCAGGGTGGAAGTTGTCGCCCCGTCGGAATAAGTTCCCGTAGCAATCGGGACCCTGGAATTGGCGCGAATGACCGACGCATCGTGGGAGTTGGTGACGACGGTGGTCGAATAAGAGCGGCTATTGACGGGCTTGCCTTCGGGGCTGACTTCCTGAACCACGAAGTCAAGGTGATAGTAGTGCGCCGGGGGCTCCGGCGGTTTGGCGGCGTCCTCCGTTTTGGGCGTGTCCTGGGCAAAGGCTCTGTGTCCGAAGGGCAGGATGCAGGCGAGAAGGCAGCAGAATAGGGCGGTTTTGCGCATGACACTCTCCTTAGTTCGTGCCCTTGGCGGGCGATTCGATGGGCGGAATTTCGATGGCTGCGATGCGCAACGGCGCATCCGCCTGCTTCTGGGCTGCGATGAAGGACTTGCGCTCATCCTCAGACGCGTGAGCAGCGAAGGTGACCAGGGCCAGCTCTGCCGGGGTGAGCGGTTGCGGGGTGGGAAAGACATCGAGTTTGGGCAGAGCAACGGGCTTGGACGCGCGGTCGCCGCGATGAAATTGCAGGCCGGTCGGGAGTTGCCTGTTTCTCGGTGCCGGCGCGGGAATCAGAACGGGCCGCGATCCGGTGTGAGTGGTGGTGAGGGGAACCTCCTGGGGTGAGGCGCTGCTTGTCGCGTGGCCGGCCGGCGCGTGAACGGTGCGCGGCGCCGCAAGGAAGATCAGAAGCAGGCAGGCGGCAGCAGGCAGGGCGACGGCCCAGGGCAGCCAACGGCGGCGCGGCGCAGATTCCGCAGCCATGCGGGTTCGAACGCCGGCCAGTACACGGCGTTCGAGACCGGAGTCAGGGCCGGGGTCGCCGTAGTTGGATAGCACGTTGTCGAGCAGGAGGTCGAGGTCGTCCTTCTCATGCATAGCGAGTCTCCTGGATGTTGGCGAGTTTCTGGTGGAGCATCTGGCGGGCGCGCTGAAGACGAGTGCGTACGGTGCCTTCAGGAATGCCGAGGATGCCGCCGATTTCGCGGGAGTTGAGTTCATCAAAGGCGGAGAGTACCAGGGGCAGGCGAAGCGCTTCAGGTAGCGCGTCGATCATGGAGTGAACCATTGCCTGCTGGTTCGAGAGAAGCGCAACCTGCTCGGGGCTGGGATCGGGCGACGGAGAATCTTCGGCCGCTGCGGCATCGAGGTCGGTTGATTGAGGCTGGCGGGGACGCCTGTCGACCGCGATGCGCCAGGCCACACGGGCCAGGAATGCGCGCTCGTTGTCGAGGGGATGCCAGCCGCGATTGCGATAGAGCTTCAAGAAGGTCTCCTGCACCACGTCTTCGGCGTCATGGGCGTTGAGCAGCACGGCGTAGGCGACGCGGAAGACGAAGCGCGACTGGCGCTGGACGAATGCCGTGAACTCTGCTTCTTCGTCCATGGTCAAGGCTCGAGCGCTCCCTCAGGGCCGCAATCGGACGCCATGCGCCGATTCCGGAGTTCACCGGCCATCTTACTGCCCTTTACATACGCTAAGACGGCGGGCAGGAGCGGAGTGTTCGGGTATTTCCTCCCGGCTCAGAAAGTGGCGCTAGGTCCACGGCTAACGCGAATGCTCCATCCTGCGCAGAGCTAACAGCGTGGGATGAAAGTCCCGACTGCTTAAAAACATCCCTCAGGGGCTAAAGCCCGACGTTTTTCGTCAATCGTTTGCGGCACGACTAAAGTCGTGCCCTTTCAAAACCCGACTTTTACTGGCCTTTCAAAGCCCGACTTTCACCAGGCTGCTAAGCCCCTTTGAACCAGAGTGCTAGCATGGAACGTGCGTTTGGCGGTTGGGTCAAGAGCGATGACCGCTCGTGGCGGAGATGCATGCAGGTCGCTCCTTCTCCGCAGGCGCCGCGCACGAAAGGTAAGGAAAGTTGAGTCTTTGGTCCGAGTTTGTGAACAATAAGCAACGAACAATTCATAAGTGGACTCATTATTTTCCCATTTACGAATCGCACTTTAGCCGCTTTGTGAATCGTCCGATGGTATTCCTTGAGATCGGTTGCGGCCGAGGGGGATCTGCGCAGATGTGGAAGCGGTATTTTGGCCCACGTGCGCTGATCGTCGGCATCGATGTGAACCCGGAATGCACGAAGTTTGAGGAGGACCAGATCGCGATTCGGATTGGCAGCCAATCGGATACTGGTTTTCTGGAGAGCATTGTCGACGAGTTCGGGACGCCAGACATCGTTCTGGATGACGGCAGCCACCAGATGAGCGACGTCGTAGATACCTTCCGCTTTCTTTACCCGCGTACCTCGTCCAATGGGGTGTATCTCGTGGAAGACTTGCACACCGCGTATTGGGATGAGTACGGTGGAGGTCTGAATCGCGAGGGAACATTCATTGAAGTCTGCAAGGGGCTCATCGACGAGATGAACGCTGACTGGACCAAAGAGGAATTGCCGGCGACCGAGTTTACTCGATCTACGCTATCGATGCACTTCTATGACAGTATGGCGGTGTTTGAGCGAGGCCGACGACTGCCGAATGTTGACAAGCGTATCAGTGGAAGAGCAGCGATCCTCAAAGGTTTGCTGCGCTAGAGCGGTTTCAGAAATGGTGTAGACCGAAGGGCTTGCCCTCAGGGGCTAAAGCCCGCTGATTTTATCGGTGTTGTGCGGCACGACTGAAGTCGTGCCCTGACACTTTCTGAGGCGCAATTCGAGTTTTTCCGCAGCCTGGGGAGGCCCTCAGTACAGCCGGCCAGGAGGCCAGCGCTACAAGCTCTGCCGAGCATTACGACATCCAAGCCAGCAGTGAGACACGCCCACCAAAGCAAACCGGCCCGCTTCTCATGATGAGGAGCGGGCCGGTTTGCTTTGTGACTGTTCTGACTCTTGCTGCTGTGTTGCTTACTCTTGCTGCTGCATCGCGTTATGCCTTGGTTGCTGAGGTGAGGGCGCCCAGGTCGGCGGCCAGCTTCTCGGTGGAGAAGGCTTCGATCAAATCGCCTTCCTTGAGGTCGTTGAAGCCGCCGAGGCCGATGCCGCACTCCATGCCGTTGGTGACTTCGCGGGCATCGTCCTTGAAGCGCTTGAGAGAAACGACCTTGCCCTTGAAGATCTGCTCGGTGCCGCGCGTGACCTTGACTTCCACATCGCGGCGGATGACCCCGTCCAGTACACGGCAGCCGGCGATGGTGCCCACCTTCGGAATTCTGAAGACGTTGAGCACCTCGGCCTTGCCAATGTAGTTCTCCTTGAAGACCGGTTCGAGCAAGCCCAGCATGGCGAGGCGCATCTCGTCCTGCAACTCGTAAATGATCGAGTGCAGGCGAATCTCCACGCCTTCCTGCTGCGCCAGTTCGGCGGCCTTGCGCTCCGGGCGCACGTTGAAGCCGATGATGATGGCGTTCGACGCGGTGGCCAGAAGGACGTCGCTTTCAGTAATGGAACCGACGCCGGAGTGGATGACCTTGACGCGCACCTTCTCAGTGGACATGAGGACCAGTGAATCGGCCAGCACTTCCACAGAACCGGTGACGTCGCCCTTGATGATGAGACCCAGGTCCTTGACGCCGGCCTGACGGATCTGTTCGGCAAGACCTTCGAGAGAGACGCGCGAGCTCTTGGCGAGTTGTGCGTCGCGCTCCTTCATCTTGCGGTACTGAGCGATGCCCTTGGCCTTGTCGCGATCGGCTACCACCAGGAAGGTGTCGCCGGAGTCGGGCATGGATTCCAAGCCGAGAACTTCGACCGGGGTGGATGGGCCGGCTTCTTCAATGGCGCGTCCGCGATCGTCGAACATGGCGCGGACTTTGCCGAAGGTGTTGCCGACGATGTAGCTGTCGTTGAGGTGCAGGGTGCCGTCCTGAACCAGGACGGTGGCCACGGCGCCGCGACCGCGATCGAGCTTGGCTTCGAGCACTGAGCCCACGGCCTTGCGACCAGGGGTAGCCTTGGGGGCCTTGATGTCCGAAACCAAACAGATCATTTCGAGCAGCAGGTCAAGGTTGAGGCGCTTCTTGGCGGAAACCTCGACAAAGACGGTTCCACTTTCGCCGGCGCCCGCCCACTCCTCGGGAATGAGCCCGCGATCGGCCAACTGCTTCTTGACGCGGTCGGGGTTGGCTTCAGGCTTGTCGATCTTGTTGACGGCCACGATGATCGGAACGTCGGCAGCCTTGGCATGGTCGATGGCCTCAAGGGTCTGGGGCATCACGCCGTCGTCGGCCGCGACCACGATCACCACGATATCGGTGACCTTGGCTCCGCGGGACCTCATGCGGGTGAAGGCTTCATGGCCAGGGGTATCGAGGAAGACGATCTCGCGGCCGTGAGCCGGAGAACCTTCCTTGGAGAACTTCACCTTGTAGGCGCCGATGTGCTGCGTGATGCCGCCGGCTTCGCCAGCCGCCACGTCGGTTTCGCGAATGGCGTCAAGCAGTGAGGTCTTGCCGTGATCGACGTGGCCCATGACGGTGACCACGGGCGAACGCGGAACTTCCAACTCGCCCGTGTTGTCGGCTTCGAGAACTTCCTCGATGGCCTCGTTGGCGATTTCTTCTTCGTAGCTGATGACGGTGGCGGCGGCGCCAAACTTGGCAGCCACATCCTTGACCATCTCGGCATCGAGAGACTGATTGACGGTGACGAAGACGCCGCTCATCAAGAGCGTTGCGATCAGATCCTTGGCGCGCACGTCGAGCTTCTCGGCCAGATCCTTGACGCTGATGCCTTCAGTGACCGTAATTTCCCGGGTGATGGGCAGCGGTTCCCCGCCATATTGCACCCCGCCATAACGTGGCGGCGGCACAAAGCCCTTCATTGGGCCTTCCTTCGTCTTGGGATACTGCGGGCGTCCGCCACGACCTCTGGCAGGAGCACGCTGCGGGCGGGGCGCTTCGCCGGTGGTGGAAGCACCGGGACGGGGTGGGCCGCCCGGACGCGGTGGTCCAAAGCCCGGACGTGCGCCAAAGCCTGGACGTGCGCCAGGAGCTGCTGCGCCACCGGGGCCGGCATAGCCGCCAGTGCGCGTGGGATGCTTGGGGCGCGGGCCGCCGGGGAACTGACCCGGTGCTCCGGGTGCGCCGCCTGGGGTGCGCTGAGGATAGCTGCCGGGGCCGCCCGAGGGTCTGCGGTCAAAGATCGGCCTGCCGCGCACGATGCCTGCGGCTGCCGTTCCGGTGTTGGCCTGCGGAGGAGGAGGAACCACGATGGGCGCCTTGTATACCGGGCGAGGCCCGGTCTGGGGCATGACCACGCGCCGCGCGGGCAAGGCCGCGGTGGGCGAAAGTGTGTGCGTGTGGCCTGGCAGACGATGCGCCGGAGTGCGCACAGGCGCTGCGGCAACCGCAGGAACTGGTACCGCTGCCGGGGAAGCGACAGCTTCCTTGTCCGGCGTGGCAGTGGCGGCTTCGGGAGCGGGCGCAGCCGCAGTCGCTGGGACCGCAGTCGCTGGGACCGCAGCCGCTTCAACGACGGTCGGCACAGCGGCAACAGGAGGCGCCGCGGGAGCTGCAACGGCGGCCTCAACTACTGCAGGCGCAGCAACGGGAGCGGGCGCAACAACCGGCGCGGGCGCCGCAGGTGCGGCAGGCGCTGGAACTGCGACCGGGGGTGCTACTGCAACAACAGGAGGCTTAATGGAGGGAACGGCCGGCTCGGCTGGGCGCTGCTGGGCGACGGGAGGAGCGGGCGGTTTGACGGCCACAGCCCCTGCGGGCGGCGGCGCGACAACAACCACGGGACGCTGCACGACAGGAGCGCCTGCCGGAGCCTTGGCGACCACCGGGTTGGCCGGGGGGCGACTGGCAATGGCGGGCTGAACCGGAGGAACGACAATGGGCGGCGCGGAACGCGGCTGGGGGAAGATCTTGCGCGGTTCCGGACGGGCCGGCGCGGCCACGGGCGGCGCAGCAACGGCCACGACGGGCGGCTTTGGAGCAGCGGGCGCCTGCACAGGCGGGACGACCGCGGGCCGGTGAGGCAAATGGCTCAGCCGGGCTTCTTCTTCCTTTTCCCGCTGCTTGGCCAGGATGGCCTTCATGACGTCGCCGGGCTTGGAGATATGCGAGAGGTCGATTTTGGGCGTAATGCCCTGAGGGGTGCGCGATGACGCACCGCTTCCCTGGCCGGCAGAGTGGCTCCCGTGCCCGACGTGCGCACGGACCTTGTCTGCCTCGTAGTCCTCCAGAGAACTGGAGTGGGTCTTACCGGTGGCCAGGCCGAGCTCCGCCAATATATCAAGAATCTGACGACTCTTGACTTCCATCTCGCGCGCGAGATCGTTGATTCGAACCTTACTCATCCGCCTCTTTTCAAGATTTGCTACCCAAAGCCCTTAGTCGCTCATAGCTACCTCATGGCATTGGCTGCTCTTCAAACTTCCATTATCGCGTGATTGACCTTGAACGGTGCGGCGCATTTTAAGCGCCGTCCCCTTTGGTCGCCTGCTCTTGCTCAATTTCGCTTGCTGTCTCTTCTGCTTCCAATTCGTTCGATTCCGCCTCGTCGGCTACGGGAACATCTTCGACGGCAATCTCTTCGCCAGTGAGACTTTCGTCTTCCGCGTCGCCCTCGACCAGGCTTTCAACCAGACTGTCATTGTCCGCTTCCGCGAGATTGTCTTCTACCTCTTCGCTGCGAACACTTTCCGCCTCTTTGAGAACATCCGCGGCGTTTTCGGCTTCCGCTTCGGCGTCGCCTTCAACCGCAGGCGCGTTCTCCACTTCCAACTCGCCGGTCTCTTCCCCTTCGGCAGCCTCTGCGTCTTCCGCTTCGGCGGTCTCGGGAACGTGGCCTTCTTCGCCCTCTTCAAAGTGGCCGAAGTAGTGGCGAACCGCGACGCTGATGCGCTCCAGGGTCTTCTCGCCGATGCCCGGAATCTCTTCCAACTGTTCGGGCGTCATGTCGGCCAGCGATTCGACGGTGGTAATGCCCGCCGCAACCAGCTTTTGAATGATGCCTTCGCCCAGTTCGGAAACCTGCTCAATGGGCGTCGAGGGACCGCCGGTGAGAGCCTGCATCTGCTGCTCTACCTCCTGGCGCTTCTCCTCTTCGCTCTTGATGTCGATCTTCCAGCCCAGCAACTTGGCAGCCAGGCGCACATTCTGCCCCTTTTTGCCGATCGCCAGCGACAATTGCGTGTCGTCGACGATGACTTCAAGCTGCTTGTCGGTCAGGTCCGCAATGGAAACGCGGCTGACCTTGGCCGGCTGCAACGCCTTCTCGGCAAAGGTCGTAATCTCGTCCGAGAACTCGATGATGTCGATCTTTTCTCCGCGCAGTTCGCGGATGATCGATTGCACGCGCATGCCCTTCATGCCCACGCAGGCGCCCACCGGGTCAACGTCCTTGTCGCGCGACTGAACGGCGATCTTGGTACGCTCGCCGGCCTCGCGCGCAATGGCCTTGATGACCACCGTGTTGTCGTAAATCTCCGGCACTTCGGACTGGAACAGGTTCGACACCAGCTCCGGCGCGGCGCGGGAAACAACGACCTGCGGCCCCTTGGCGACGCGGTCCACCTTGAGCAGAACCACGCGCACACGCTCGCCGATAGAGAACTGCTCCAGACGCGACTGCTCGCGCTTGGGGCAACGTGCCTCGGCCTTGCCCAGGTCGTAGATCACGTCCTGGCCTTCGATCCGCTTGACGGTCGCGTTCAGAACTTCCTTTTCGCGATGCGCGTACTCGTTGAATACCGTGTCGCGCTCGGCCTCGCGGACCTTTTGAAAAATGACCTGCTTGGCCAGTTGCGCGGCGATGCGGCCCAGGGGCGTGGTGTCGCGGTAGATGCGGACTTCGCTGCCCACTTCCGCGCCAGGCGCAAGTTCGCTGGCTTCGGTGAGCGTGATCTGGTTCAGCGGATCCTCGATCACTTCGTCGTCGGCGACGACAGTCTTGTAAATGTAGGCCAGGATCTCGCCGGTTTCCTTGTTCAGTTCCCCGCGCATGTTCTCTTGTGTCTTGTAGAACTTGCGCGTGGCCAGGGCGATGGCCTCCTCAACGGCGCCAACGACGATCTCGGGGTCAATGCCCTTCTCGTGGCTCAGAAGCTCGATACTCTGATACAAAACGCTGGCCATACTCTGCTTGCTCTCTCGGAAGTTCGCTTACGGCGGAAGCCTCTCGGGCCTGCGCCGGTTCAGTTGGGGTTAACTACCGTTGTCCAGTGAGCAGATGCCGGGCCCTGATCTTTCGCGCTTACCTTGCGAAAGAACGGGGAACCCGGAACCCTGGGCGTTCCAAATCTCAAATCCGAAAACCGGGGGAAGCCCCAAACAACTAAATCTCCGGCACCAGTTGCGCTTTCTCGATGTTATCGAGCGCAATCTCCACCGTATTGACGCCGGCCTTCCGGCTCTTGCTGTTCTGCTTGACCTCGTTCAGGTCGAGCGTAATCGTTTCGCCTGCGCCGGCCAGCAACCGTCCCTGCCAGTGCCGGTTGTTGCGGATGGCCTCGAAGGTCTGCACCTTCACCAAAGACCCCGCAAACCGAACATAATCTTCTCGCCGGCTCAACTTGCGATCCAGCCCGGGAGAACTGGCTTCGAGCGTGTACTCCGCGCCCGGAATCAGGTCTTCCACGTCGAGCAGCACACCAAAATCCCGGCTGAACGCGGCACAGTCCTCGTGGGTGATGCCAGACAACTGTTCCACGCTCAGAGTGCCTACCACCAGCGTCTCGGGAAGGGTGTCATCGCCCTCTCCGGTGGCTCCAGCTGCGATCTTGGCCTTCAGTTCGGCGCGTCCCTCGGCGTTCTTTTCGAGGAAGATGCGCAGGGTGCGTTCCTTTACCGGGCCCAGGAACTCCACGTCCACCAGGTCCAGCCCATGAGAAGCGGCCACCCGTGCCGCCGCCGATCGAATTGCTTCCAGCTTGACTGCCATCGTTCCCTTGACCGCTCGATGGCGGCCGTGAAGTGGGGTTTACCCCAAAAAAACTGCCAAAAAACAAGGCGTTTGCCGCAAATAAAAAGTGGGCTGTAAGCCCACTCATCTCTCCGCCAGCCGGCGAACCCACGGCAACTCAGGCGGACAAATTCGTCTGCATCCTTAGCATACGTCGAAATGGACGGAAATTCAATGTGCAAGTGGGGCGGAAGGGGCGAATTTCGCCCTGTTTTCACGGGCGCGATCCTCTCCCTATCCAAAAACGTATAGGTTAGCGCCAGAGTTTGAGACATGGTTTGGTCCGCGGTTACCGAAGCCTGTTGACTGAAGACTACGGGAAGGCAAAGCGGCAACTGGCCCCAGTGCTAAACTTGGCCTTATATATGTCTGTTTCTGATTCGTCCCATTCCTCCCGTTCGTCTTCTCCTGTCTCTTCCGTCACCGAAAGCCGCACCGCCCTGCTGAAGCGCGCAGCTCGCGATGCGATGGACTACCTGGAAGGCGTGGATGCGCGGTCGGTTGCGCCCACGGCGCAGGCCGTCGCCGCCCTGAATTCGTTGCGCGGGCCGCTGCCACCGGGACCAACGAACGCGGAGACAGTGCTGCACCTGCTGCACGAGTTCGGCTCCCCGGCCACTGTGGGCAAGAACAGCGGCCGCTTCTTCGGCTTTGTGAATGGCGGATGCCTGCCGGCTGCGCTGGCCGCTTCGTGGATGGTGAGCGCGTGGGACCAGAATGCAGCGTTTTTTGTGCAGTCTCCCACGGCTGTGGTGTTGGAAGAGATTGCCCTCGAGTGGGTCCGCGAGTTGCTGGGACTGCCCGTTGGAACCGGCGGAGCGGTGGTGACCGGGGCCACCATGGCCAACTTTTCCGCGCTGGCCGCGGCACGGCACGAGTTGCTGGCCCGCCAGGGATGGGATGTGGAAGCCGATGGACTTTTCGGCGCGCCGCCCATCACCGTGGTGGTGAGCGAGGAAGCGCACGCTTCAGTCACCAAAGCGCTTGGATTGCTGGGATTGGGCCGTAACCGGGTGATTCGCGTGCCTGTGGACGGCCAGGGACGGATGAGGGCCGACGCACTGCCGCATCTGGACGCCAACACCATCCTCTGCCTGCAGGCCGGCAACGTGAACACCGGAGCCTTCGATCCGGCGGCGGCGATTTGCCCGGCGGCACGCGCGGCAGGAGCATGGATTCATGTGGACGGTGCCTTCGGCCTGTGGGCTGCCGCTTCGCCCGAACATCATCGCTGGACCAAGGGATTTGAGCAGGCCGACTCCTGGGCGACGGACGGGCACAAGTGGCCCAACATCGGCTATGACTGCGGCATTGCGCTGGTGCGCGATCCGAAGACGCTCAAGGCAGCCATGTCCATCGACGCGGCCTACCTGGTGCAGGGCGAGCGCCGTGAGCCGTCCCACTACAATCCGGAGTTGAGCCGCCGAGCGCGCGGAGTGGAACTGTGGGCGGGATTGCGCTCGCTGGGCCGTTCCGGCATGGCGCAGATCGTCAGCCGCACGTCGGAGCACGCCCGGCGTTTTGCCGCCGGATTGCAAGCTGCCGGCTACACGATTCTGAACGACGTGGTCATCAACCAGGTGCTGGTGGATTTCGGCTCCCCGGAGAAGACCCTGGCCATCGTGGCCCGGCTGCAAGCCGAGGGAACGTGCTGGTGTGGGTCGACCGTGTGGCAGGGCAAGACTGCGATGCGCATCAGCGTCTCGTCGTGGGCGACGACCAAAGAGGACGTGGATCGCAGCTTGGCGGCTATGCTGAAAGCCGCGAAGGGATAGACTGCATTTCTCGCAGCAAGAGCAGTCCTCCGGAATTCTGGCACTTCGATAGGTTCCTGAGGGCAGGGACGCCCTCAGGACAGCCGCTCTGGAGAGCGGCGCTACGATTACGAACATGGGGCATCCGTCCAGCGGAGATCCGGTCGTATTCGTTTCCAGGCGCGACAGCGAAGAGCTTCTTGCCTCGATCGCACGACACTGTGCGCATCCGCGGGCCGGTATCTTCGGGCCAGACTCCTTTAGTTGGAAGATCAATCGCGAGTCGGCACTGTTTCTGGGCGCGGGGCGCGCGGCTTTGTTGCAGTTGGCGCATCCCTGGGTCGCGACGGCTCTCGAGCAGCATTCCAACCTGCTCAACAAGCCCATTGCACGCTTTCACAATACCTTTCGCATCGTGTTTACGATGATCTTCGGCTCGCTGGATCAGGCGCTGGCCGCCGCACGGCATCTCCACCGGCTGCACTCCGACATTCAAGGCGAGATGCGGGAAAGCGTGGCAGCATACCCGGGTGGCTCCCGCTACGAGGCCAACGAGATTGCGGCGCTGCGCTGGGTGTATGCAACGCTGGTCGATAGCGCCGTGCTGGCCTATGAGTGCGTGTTGGCGCCGCTTGCGCCAGCCGAGCGCGAGACGTATTACGCGGAAAGCAAGGTTCTGGCAGGATTGTTCGGCATTCCGGCCGGGGCGCTGCCGGAAGATTGGAACGGCTTCAAAGGGTACATGCACATGATGTGCGGCTCGGACGCGCTGGGAGTGAGCGTCGGGGCGCGCTCGATGGCGCATCGTCTGCTGGACGGAGCGGGATCTTGGATTCATCCGCCGCGCTGGTATCGCGCCCTGACCACGATGAGTTTGCCGGAGAGATTCAGAGACGAATTTGGCCTGGAGTTTCGCGATGCCGAACGGCACGCCGCGGAACGCGCCCTGCGCTGGCTACAAGGCTTCTATGGCAGGCTGCCAGCCGACGTTCGTTTCGTGGGCCCATGGCACGAAGCTTCGGCGCGGGTTGCCGGGCGACGCGCGGGGCCGTTGACTCGCCTGAACAACCGCTTCTGGATGGGCAACGGGCTGCTCCCCTTCGCGGGGACGACCGTAAGCGCTTATAAGCGATAGGGCGCGCCGGCGGACTGCCAGGCTAACAGCCCCGCCCGCCGGGCCGAACCGTGCTCGGGCGGCATGAGCGCGCGGATAACTTAAGTACCTCTAATAAAGTACTTGAGTACCCATTGTAAGCACTGGACGGCTACTTCCGGATGCCGATACAGAGAGATACCAATGTCAGGAAAAGACTGTCTCCGTGAAAGAAGGAGGGTTGTCCCTCCTATATGGTTTTTCTCTATGATGGGCTCTCTCAAGAGGCGTCTTTTGATCACGATGGTCGTTACCGCGATCGCCGCGGCAATGGGCGGTTTGGCAGGCTACCGGCTGGCCCGGACGATCACGGCCAGGATGACAGCAGCGGCGCTCGACCGATATGCTCGACAGATTCTGGCAGACAGCGAAGCCTCCACAGCCGAACTGCGCACTCTGCTGACGGCCGTCGGCGCTTCGCATTACGACTCCTGCTCAGGCGAAGAAGCCGCCTACTTTCGCGCGCTGATCTTCGAGTCCGATTTCGTGAGAGATGCCGGACGTATGCGGGATGGCAAGATCGCGTGCTCGGCTACGCTGGGCGGCGGCGCCATGCATTTCGAGAGTGCGAAGCCCGATTTTACACAGCAGGACGGCACGCTTATCTATAAAAACCTGGCCCCCTACCGGAACCGCGATTTGACCGCGATCGCGATACAACGTGGTACGTCGTTTGTCGTTTTCACGCCTGACACCCGCTTGCACCTGGAACCGCTCCCCATGCACTACGCCGAGACACTGATGGATGCGCCCACGCAGAAGTTCGGAGCTTTAATGGGTGAGCTTCCGCGAACGGGGCGGCCAGCCTATAGCGCTGACGGCCTGGCCCGCGTGGGAGACAACCTTTCTGCCACCCATTGCTCCATCCGCTTTTTCAATTGCGTCACGGCGTACACATCGATGGCGGAGATGGTTGCTGCCAACCGGACCAAATTCAGCGGATGCATCTGGTTGAGCGCGCTCCTTGGGGCTTTCTCTGGTCTGGCGGGTTCCCTGCTCTACCGCCGCAACAAGGGTCTCGAGCAGCAGCTTCGCCGGGCGATCCGCAGAGACGAGGTGTGGCTGGCCTATCAGCCGATCGTGAAATTGCCTAGCGGACGCATTGTCGGCGCGGAGGCCTTGGCGCGCTGGACGGACGAAGAAGGGCGGTCCGTCGGTCCCGATGTGTTTGTCAGGATCGCCGAAGAGCGCGGATTTGTGGGGGCGATTACCAGGCTTGTTGTGCGTCATGCTCTGCGCGACTTTGGTGAGACGCTCCGCGGGGATTCCAATTTTCGGTTGAGCATCAATGTAACCGCATCCGACCTGGCCGATCCAGGATTCCGCGTGATGCTGGATGAGGCGCTGCACGAAGCCGGCGTATCGGCGCATCGGCTGGCAATCGAAATCACTGAAAGCTCCACCGTCCAGCAGGCGATGGCCATGGATACGATTCAGCACCTCCGTGAGCAGGGCCACAGCGTTCATATCGACGACTTCGGCACCGGCTACTCGAGTCTCTCGTATTTGCAGGATCTTTCTGTCGATGTCATCAAGATCGACAGGAGTTTTACTCAAGCCATTGGCACCGGGTCGGTGGTGGTAGCGATTGTGCCGCAGATCATGGCCATGGCCAAGGCGCTCAAGCTGGGAGTCATCGTCGAAGGCATCGAGACTCCGCCGCAGGCCGCCTATTTCTCCGGGCTTGCGCAGCCTGTTCTTGGTCAGGGCTGGCTCTTTGGCAGGCCAATTTCGGCCGCTGATTTCCATTCCCTTCTGGATCGAGAGTATGGCAACGAAGCCGAACGGCAAGGCAGCAATCTTCTTAAGGACCCGGATCTGGAACTCGCACCCGCGGACGCGAACTGAGCGCCAGCGCTGCAGAAGACAGCTTGACAGCGGCGGCGGCGAGCATGAGGCTGATTACATGTGTCCAATGCCACGCATCGCTTCAGTTGCCACTCTTGCCATTGCCCTTCTCGGGTCGCTTGCCCTGCCAATTCACGCTCTTGAAAAGCAGCCCGCCTCGGTGTACCACGCGCGCCGCGCGGCGCTGGGAGCCAAACTCCATGGCGGCGTCGCCGTGCTGTTTGCCGCACCGGAGGCGCAGCTGGACTTCGATCCCTACCGCCAGGATGAGGATTTCTACTACCTGACCGGCTGGAACGAGCCGGGCGCAGCGTTGGTGATTGTTGCCGGCGAGCCGAAGGCCTCGCGGCCGTACAGCGAGATTCTCTTCCTGCCTACGCGCAATCTGCGCATGGAGAAATACACCGGGGTCAAGCTGGACGCGGCGACACCGAACGCGACCGGAACTGCGGGCGTGGACCAGGTGCAGCCCATGACGGCGCTGCCTGCCGTGCTGAACAAACTGATCGACGCCGACCGGCGGCTGGCGGGCAACATGTGGGCGCAGCCGGAGTCTTCGCAGGCCAAAGCGCTGCTGCAGTTCACCTCTGTGACCCTGGGCCTGGACACGAATTCCGCGGCCTCGCATGATGTGACCCGGCCCACTGCCGAGTTACGCGTGGTGAAAGATGCGGGCGAGATCGAACTGCTCAAGAAGGCTTCAGACGCTTCGATCCAGGCGCAGTTCGTAATGATGAAAGCCGCTCACGGAGGCGTGACGGAGCGCGCGCTGGCCGGCAAGATGACTGCTGCGTGGATGGAGGCCGGCTGCGAGCGGCCGTCGTACGCGCCGATTGTTGGGTCGGGCATCAACTCGACTACCCTGCACTATTCAGAGAACACCCGGACCATGGAAGACGGCGACGTTCTGCTGGTCGACGCGGCCTGCGAGTATTCGATGTACGCCTCGGACATTACGCGGACCGTGCCGGTGAATGGACACTTCACGCCGCGGCAACGCGAGATTTATGACATTGTGCTCGGCGCGCAGCAGGCGGCCATCGACGCGTTTGTGGCTGGCAAGTCGAAGATCAACGACCGCGACCGCAAAGACCCGGACTCGCTGGACAACGCGGCCTACAACTACATCAACACACACGGAAAAAGCCTGGACGGCAAGCCGCTGGGCCAGTACTGGCTGCACGGGCTGGGGCACATGGTGGGCATCGCGGTACACGATCCGGCCGATTATCCGGCGGTGCTGAAGCCGGGGATGGTGTTTACCATCGAACCGGGCGTCTACATTCCCGAGGAAAAAATCGGCGTGCGCATCGAATGCGTGTTCCTGGTGGGCGCCGACGGCAAGCTGATCGACCTGGTGGCCGCGTTGCCGCACACTGCCGAGGCCGTGGAAGCGGCCATGAAGGCCAAGTGAGGAACGCAATGGACGCACGAGACGAGATGGAACCCGACCAGATGGAAGTGCTGAACCACGCCTTCGCGGAACAACTGATGGCCTGTCTGGACGAATGCGCCCGGGGCCGGCGCGGGTTGTTTTCGGATGTGGAACTGCTGAGCGAGGAAGGCGAAGGCGGCGGCTGGCCGGAGGCGGCACGGTTGCGCGATCTGGCTCTGGGGTTGCAGGGCATTCTGGCGCAGCAGGAAGAGCGTAATGCCCTGTGCGATGAGTTCCTCGACCTGTGCACCATGCATGGGGAAAGCCATCCCGGAGAACGCAAGCTGGCGCGGGCTTTTCTGGAGCGGATCGAACGGGGCGAGGTGGGCGTGCAGCCGGAAGGGGAACCGAAGCCGTGGTAATTTTGCACGCGTTTATGGCCCTGGCGGCGGGCTTTGCCGTCATGGCCATGCTGGTGATTGGGATTGCCGCTGCACTGGCCCGCATGGTTCCGAGCTGGACCGGCGAGGGCAAGCCGCAACGGAGCTACGTCGTTGTCAGTCTCGGCTACTCGTTTCTGGCTGCGGCGGCGGGCGGCTATGTGACTGCTTGGACTGCGACCGCCAACTCGCTCATTCACGTGCTGGCGCTGGCGCTGATTGTCCTGCTGCTGGGCGCGCTGAGCGCGCTGCAATCGCGCGGCAAGCAGCCCATCTGGTATCAATTGGCGCTGGTCGCGATCTCACCGATCGGCGTGCTGGCAGGCGGGCTGGTGCGGGTGCGGGTGATGGGAATTCTGTAGAGCGGATTCCCGCGGCATGAATTGTGCCCCATCCCTGCCGCGAAAAAGACGCAAGGATGGGGCAGGCAGCTTTTGGGCGCAACGGTCGGAAATTGGCCGCGCAGTTCTCCCAGGTCTCAGAGGCGAGACCTGGGGCACCCGGCACGGAGCTGTTTGGGAGAACCGACAGAGAAGCAAATTCAAGCGGAGGACTTCGCCGACGCCCGAACTTCTCTGCTTTCACAAAGGGAGCCTGCGGCGCGCTGCTGCATACTCCTCAGCCCGGCACAGCTACCACCTGACGCCGAAGGTCACCGGAATCAGCTCGGTAGTTCCGATGGGCTCGCTCCCTGTCAAGGCGTTAAATCGAGGCGAATTCACCCAGAGATAACGCGCTTCGGCATAGAGCTTTGTCGTGCTGTCGTGGTACGTGCCACCCAGACGGTGCGTGAAACCAAAACCGAAGTTCAGGCCGCCCTGGTTGGACGAAAAGTGAGCTGCCACGGCGGTCACGGTATCGCCGTAAAAATCGCAGCATTCCTGAACCGTAAAGCTGGTGACCTTGCGGTAGAATCCGCCTCCGCCGGTCACGTACATGCTGTTAGTCTTCGTCGGTGCCAGATCGATGACCGGGTCGAGAGTCAGCGACCAGATGTGCGCGTTTCCGCCCGTGGCGCCGCAATCGCCTCCGCACTGCGCGATAAAGGCACCGGGGAGCTTGTCACCAATGAATTGGTATTCGGCCAACACAGCCAAGCGCTTGGAGAAGTGAAGGCCGGCGCCGGCCGTAAAGTTGCCGCCCCAGGTAATGTACGGCTGGTCGTTGCCAATGGGAGCGTTGAAGCCGCCGCCGAAGTTGAGCGCCAAGTGGCTGGGGCTATAAAACCGGCCATTTCCCCTGTCGCTCTGGCCGCCGCCTGCTCCACCCGCTGCCGATGCGCCGGGAAGGGCCGGCAAGCCGCCCAGGTCGTCGTCAGATGCGGGCAGGAAGGGGTTGGAGCTCGATTCGCCCGAAGCGAGCAGGTTGGTGCTGGATGAAGTCACGGTGAAGGGATTGGAAGAGGGTGAAGACTGGGCGCTCGCGAGACCGGCTGCAAGAACTGCTGTGCCACAAAGGAAACAGACACGCCGCGTCAGCGACATCCACGAAAGAGAAGACATGTCGGAACCTCAAGAATCGAATTGTGTTACTACGTCCCCGGCAAGAAATTCCGGGTAAAAAGTTAGACACGTTTTCTGCGCGAAGGTTGCGTCTGTGAGTGAAGGAGTTTCAGTGCCATACCAGGGGCCGCGAAACGGACGGATGTTGCCGGTGAGTTCCACCATCGCGGCTCTTGACACATTTCGCACAGTTCCCACCTGTGATACTAGTTCCACTCTGGTATATTGGTGTTACTAGCCGGAGGAGTGGGACATATGGAACTTCAGACTCGGACGCGACTGGGCGAAAAGGGCCGCGTGGTCATTCCCGCCGCGATGCGTGAGGCCCTCGGTATGGACGTGGGCGGGGTGCTGGATTTGCGCGTGGTGGAAGGGGAACTGCGCATTTCGACGATGCGAAGCCGTCTGCAGCGGGCGCAGGAGCTTGTGCGGCAATACGTCGAGCCGGGAGTCAGCCTTTCCGAGGAATTGAGCGCAGAGCGAAGAGAGGCAGCCAAGCATGAATGAGGTTGTGTTCGATGCCTCTGCCATTCTTGCTCTCCTTCAACAGGAGACTGGCTCGGAAAAGCTGACGGAAGATCTACGGAAGAATGCCGTGGCCAGCACGGTGAATCTCGCTGAGGTGCAAACCAAACTCGTGAAAAAGGGCATCGAGCCCAACGATGCTTGGGAGAGCACCCTATCCACAATCAGCGAGGCCGAGCCCTACACCAGCAGACAAGCAATGATTGCGGGAAGCCTGATTGCCAAAACAGAGAAGTATGGACTGTCGCTGGGGGATCGTTCCTGTCTGGCGTTGGCGATTGTGCTCAAGGCACCGGTTTACACAACCGAGCAAGTATGGAAAAACCTGAAAGTCGGGATTCCGATTCACGTGATTCGGTGAATCGCCAGCGGGCCATTTTCGGGGCTTCCTTCTGCAATAGAGTTTTGCGACACTCAAATCTCACGTTAAGCTGTTAGGCTCCAAAAGAGGAAGTTCGATGAATGGAAACATTCGTGCACGGGTTCGTGAGATATGTGGATTTACCTTCGATAAGGAACGATCGAACGAGACGTTCTGGTATAACCGCGCCGTTTCCTTCCATGAGGGAGCGAGTATTTTGTGCCACCATGAGGCGCATATACTTGTTTTTCTTTTTAATGCAGCCTTATCCATCGAATTGTTGCTTAAGGCCATAGTTGTTGCAAATAAGGGCGAAATTCGATTCGAACACAACTTGCTCAAGCTTGCGAAGGCTGCTGAGGTTTCATTTTCTGATAATCAAAAAAATACCTTAGAATTCATGAGCGAAATTCTGATATGGAACGGGCGCTATCCAACTCCGACTAAAGCAGGAACCTGGAATGATTTTCAAGATGTTGTACTTCAAAAACACATAATCAGGGAAATGATTGGAAATGCTGGAGTAATACGGGCAAATCCGGAAACCTTTCCTTCACCCAATAATTATGAAAATTATGAAGTACTTTGGAATATCGCAAATCAAAAATGGAGTGAGCTTCAAACGAACGAGCAAAAAGCAGCGGCACATAATTCGAAGCAGCACGAACAGAATTCGTGACCACCATACGAAGCACATCTTGTGCCAGGAGATATGGTCCGTATAGCGTTCACGGTCGGAGTTGCGTGTTGACGGCGCCTAAAACGGCAACGGCCGAAGCAACCGCTCCGGCCGTTGCCGTTTGCTAACTCTGCTAACCTCACTAGCCCCGCGAACTCCGCTATCCCTGGATGTCGAACTGCTCGGGGTGGAGGGTGGCGTCGCTCTTGATGAGGATGTTCTTGCCGACCAGCTCCTCGAACTCGGTGAGCCAGCTGCCGTTGTTTGACTTGAGCACCTTGACCGTCTCGGGGTTGACGCGCAACAGAACATCCGCGCCTTCGAAGTGCTTCTTCATCTTGCGCAGCTCGGTGTAAATCTCGTTGCAGACCGTGGTCGGGCTCTTGACCATGCCGGTGGCCTGGCAGGTGGGGCAAGGAACCGAGAGGGTCCGTTCCAGAGATTGCTTGACGCGCTTGCGGGTGATGGCGACCAGGCCGAAATCATTGAACTGGAGAACCTTGGTGGGTGCGCGATCGCTCTTGAGGGCTTCTTCGAGGGCGGCCAGGACCTTGAAGCGGTTCTTGCGCTCGTCCATGTCGATGAAGTCGATGACGATGATGCCGCCCAGGTCGCGGAGGCGAATCTGACGGACAATCTCCGGCACGGCGTCCATGTTGGTCTTGACGATGGTGTCTTCAAGGCGCGACGACTTGCCGACATATTTGCCGGTGTTGATGTCGATGGCCACCAGGGCTTCGGTCTGATTGATGACGATGGAGCCACCGGACTTGAGCCACACCTTGGAACGCAGGGCCTTGGAGATTTCGTCCTGAATGCCGAAGTGCTCGAAGAGCGGAACTTCCTTGGTGTAGAGCTTGACGCGGCGCACCAGCGTGGGCGAGAAGCGATTGAGGAAGCGAACGATGCGCTCGTAGTCGGCTTCCGAATCGACCCAGATATTGGAGAAGTTCGAGCTGACCTGATCGCGCAGGATGCGCTCGATCAAGGACAGATCGTGGTAGATGAGGGCCGGCGACTTGGACGAGTCGGAGCGCTGCTTGATGTCGTTCCACAGATTCAAGAGGAAGCGGAGGTCGGCGCGCAAGTCCTCTTCCGAGGCACCCTCGGCGGCCGTGCGAACGATGAATCCGCCCGACGCCTCGCCGCGCTCGTGGACCAAGATCCGCTTCAGGCGCTGGCGCTCGTCGTCGGAGGCGATCTTGCGGCTGACGCCGACGTGGCTTACCGTGGGCATAAAGACCAGGAAGCGCCCGGGCAGGGCAATGTGCGAGGTGATGCGGGCGCCCTTCTTGGCGATGGGCTCCTTGGCGATCTGGACCAGAATCTCCTGGCCCGGCTTCAGCAAGTCGCTGATGATGGGCAGGTCGGAGGTCTGCATGGAGCGGCGCGAGGGGCCGCGTCCCTTGTTCTGTCCTGGGCCGCTCGGTGCCGCAGCGCCACCACGGCCGCGACGGCCGCGGCCACCGCGATCACGGCGCGGCTGGAGTTGGCCGTTGCCGCCTGGGGCAGGCTGTCCTTCGGCGGAAGGCTCTTCCTCTTCCTCGTCGTCGTCGAACCCTTCTTCCCCATTTTTGTCGTCGAAGTTCAACTGGATGCGGTGATCGAGGTGCGCTTCCTGAAGCATCTCGCCCAGGTCTCCGGTACGAAGAGAAGTGGGAAGCGTTTCTTCTTCAAAGTCCTCAAGGTCCTGTTCGACGACCTTGCCGTGATGATGGTGGGGAGCGTCGAACTCCTCTTCCTCGATGAGTTCTTCTTCGATGAAGCCGCTGCCGGGAGCATAGGTCGAGACGGGAGCCGCGGCGACAGGCTTTACGGCCGCCTTTGCTGCTTCCTCTTCTGCCTTTTTCTTGCCCAGGCCAAACAGACGGAAGCCGCTGGGCGGAGCAGGTTCCATGTTGTGAGAGGCATCGGCATCAGGCTCGGCTTCGATGGCCGGCACTTCGTGCGCAGCTTCGGCCACCGGCTCGTCGGCCGAGGGCTGCTCGATGGCTTGTTCAAACGCGGGTTCCGGAGCGCGTTCGACGACTTCCTCGACGAACTCCTGCTCTTCGATCTGGTCGGGAGCGTGGCTGCCGCTTTCGCTGGCATCGGAAAAGACGCCATGCGGCTCGCCATCCACTTCCACGGCGGGCTCGGCATTTACTTCTTCAGCCGGCTCAGCCTGGGGAGCGCGGTGGCGCGAAAGCGATTCGCCGGGCATCAGGCCGCTGCCGTCCCATTCAAAGGGCGCTTCGATCAGCGTGGAGGGCTTGTAGGTGCTCGCCGGACGGATCGGCGCAGGCGCTGCGGCAGCTTCTTCTGCAGCGCTGTCTGCGGAGGTTCCGCCGTACTTGGAGAGCGACTCGCCGGGCAGGACAAACGGCACCGGGAGCGAATTCGCATTGGAACGAGGCGCGGGCACAGCGGCCGGCTCGTGAGACGATGTGCGCGGCTTGCGGACATCGGCGGGAATCACAGCGGAAGCATAGATTTCGGAAGCAACTTCCGGCTCAGTCTCTGGAATTTCTTCGATGTAAGAGCTTGAAGTCTCGCTGGTCTCCGGATAAGCGTTTGACGCCTGGCTGGTCTGCGGCTGGCCTTCGGCTTGGCCCGCATCGCCACGGCCACCACGACGACGGCGGCGTCCGCGCCAGCGCTTGGCGCCGGGTGCGCCGGACTCGTCCTGCTCGCCGCTGGGCTGCTCGGAGATGGTGATGGATTCCGGGGTCGCTTCCTGGACGGCTTCGACGGCAGGCCGGCGATCACGGGCAGGCCTGTCTTGATTCGGACGATCCTGATTCGGGCGGTCCTGATTCTGGCGTTCGGGACGGGCTTCCTGTTCGGGCTTCGGCGCGGGGCGGGCGGCGCGATCCTGCTGACGTCCACCGTTGCGATCCTGATTCCGGTCCTGATTTCGTTCCTGGCCGTTTTCAGGAGCGGGCGTGTGACGCACTTCGCGGGGCGCCTGATTGCCGCCGGAAACCGCGGCCTTTTCCAGTTCGTCGGTCTCTTCCTGGTCTTCCAACTCGAGGAAGTCAGTTACATAAAGGAACGCGTCGCGCTCCAGGCCTACATCGACAAAGGCCGATTGCATACCGGGCAGGACGCGGGTGACGCGGCCGTTATAAATGGACCCCGCCAAGGTGTACTCGTTTTCGCGTTCGTAATAAATTTCCGCGAGTTGATCGTCTTCAAGGATTGCAAGCCGCGTTTCATGCGGCGTGCTGGAGATGCAAATCTCTTTTGCCATCGTACCTTTCCGCCCAGCGGCGTCTGCCTGCCGGGACACGCGGCAAGGTCGGATGGAATTGCTCGAAGCCGGAAGGGGAGGGGATGTGCGGAAGGGATAACCCGTGAGTCGCTGATGTGCCGGTTTCCGCGCCACGGCCGGCCCCGAAGGGCGGCGAACCAAGGCGAAGGTCTTGCCGAACAAGCTGTACGATACGGTAATCCATTTGCAGAGAGTTTGTGGCCAACCATGCCGGGGCCCCCGGCGACAGGTCTTCGTCGCTGGGGTGGCTCGGCGGGGCCGTTCCACCGTTGGCATCTGCACGATCCTGCCGCGCGAACAAGCCGGGGAATGATTCCCCCTGCGGTCCGGCGCGTTGGACCCCATCCGGCAAATAGCGCCGACCGGGGACTCCGCATTCCGTGCAACTTCTACGCTGCCAACGGTTTTCCCGTCTCTGCGTGCTCATGAACCCAATCCTGCCGGGCGCGAGATCCACCTGACCTGGCCGGCGAAATGCTTGAAACTATCGCTCCTGCGGGCCGGACATTTCCGGGGGGACGCAAGAGGTAAACCTGCGAGTGAGGCTCAGTTGACGAACCTGCGCATGCGCACATTCATCGCCGTGCCCAGCGCCAGGAACGTAAACAGCACCGAAGATCCGCCGTAACTCATTAACGGTAAAGGGATTCCGGTGACGGGCATAAACCCGATGACCATGCCCACGTTGACCGCAATCTGAAAGGTCAACACAGCCACTACCCCCATAATAATCAGGGAGCCGGACAGGTCGGCGGCTGTTTGAGCGTTTTGAATCAAACGCATCAATATGAAAAAGTATAGCAGCAGCACGAAAAGCGCGCCGACGAAGCCGTGTTCCTCACCCAAGGCGGCAAAGATGAAGTCGGCGTGGGGAATGGGCAGGAAGTCTCCCTGCGTCTGAGTGCCCTTCGCGGTTCCTTTGCCCCAGACTCCGCCGGATCCCACGGCAATCAGGGATTGGCGAAGCTGGTAGCCGGTGCCCCTGGGGTCGTTGTCGGGATTGATAAAGCTGGTGAGGCGGGCTTTCTGGTAGGGCTTGAGCACTTTTCCACTGGTCCAGACGCCGGCGATCAGGACCGTCCCGCAGGTGACCAGAATCAGCGCCTGGCGAAGATCAATTCCACCCAGGAACAGGCCGGCGACCAGAATGGGCGTGTAGGTGAGCGCGGTTCCCAAGTCGGGCTGGATCAGCACCAGCATCATGGGAACGCCCACCATGACAAAGGCCTTGAAGATGTCCTTCCAGGTAAGGCTGCGTCCGCCGAGATTGGCAAAATAGCGGGCCACGGCCAGGATCAGGATCAGCTTGACCCATTCCGAAGGCTGGAAATGCATGGGGCCGATCTTGATCCAGCGCCGGGCGCCCAGCGCCTTGTGTCCTACCAGTTTGACGGCCACGAGCGCGAACAGGCAGACGCCGTAGGCCCATGGAGACCAATCGAGGAGGCGGTGATAGTCGATCTTGGCGAAGATGAACATGGCCACCAAACCGCCCGCAATCCAGAAGACCTGCTTGGTGTGGAATCCGGTGTACCGGGTGTGCAGAGTGGCCGAGTAGATTTCAAACACCGAAATAACACACAACAAGAGGACCAGACCCAGAAGAGCCCAGTCGAAGTCGCGGAAGCTGAGAAAGCGGCGCATCAGGGCTGCCTCGGACGAAAGCGCAGCGGCGAGCTCAGAAGCCACGCGGGCATGGGAAGAAGGCCCACGGCCGGCGGGGCCACATAAGCGGCGGGATAGATGGTGTAGTGACCTGCGTGGAGGACAGCATCCTGCGATGGCGCGCCGGAATGCTTGCGCCGGGTGGGCGGCGGCTCGGACCAGACGGCGCCCACTTCGACCGGCTTGCTGACAGCGGCCTGATCGAGCACATTCTTGTCCTTGGTGCGCTGTTTGTTCACGTAGGTGGTGACGATTTGTGCGGCGATCTTGGCCGAGTTTGCGCCCCAGTCGCCATGCTCCTGCAGGACGCAAATGACGATTTCAGGATTGCGCCGGGGAACCATGCCCACAAACCAGGAATTGGGCGTCTTGGCTCCGCCTTTGGTATGCGTATCGCCGCTGCCTACCACCTGGGCAGTACCGGTCTTGCCAGCGAAATCGATCCCCTCAAGATGGGCCGCTGCGGCCGTGCCGGTCGTGGTGGCGGCAGCCATGCCTTCGGTAATCGTCATCCATGTGTCCGGGTTGAGGGGAACCGTCTTTTCGCCCGAGCCGGGAAAGGTGTCAAGGATGGCCTGCTGATAGTCGCCGGGGAGCTGCGCGGGATTGACCAGATGGGGCCTGACCAGATGTCCGTTGGATGCGATGCCGCCCAGGGCGCGCGCCAGTTGCAGCGGCGTCACCTGCGTCTCGCCCTGGCCGATGCCCACTGAAATGGTGTTGCCGGGGTAATACCGCTGGTGATATGTCCTCATCTCCCACTGCGTGGACGGCATGATGCCGGCCATCTCGTTAGGCAGGTCGATACCGGTCTTCGATCCCAGGCCGAGGGCGGTGGCGTACTTGGCAATGGTGTCGATGCCGAGCCTTTGCGCCAGTGCATAGAAGAAGGTATCGCACGAGAGCGGAATGGCTTGGTGAATGTCCAGCACGCCGTGGTGCTTGTCGCACTTGAAGAAGCGCCCGTAGAAGGTGCCTCCGCCGGCGCAGTTGACGCGCATGTCCTGCGCCACGCCTTCCTGCAGGCCGGCCGCGGACATGATGATCTTGAAGGTGGACCCCGGCGCGAGCTGATCCTGAATGGCCTTATTCATCAACGGATGGTTGGGATTGGTGATGAGCTCGTTCCAGTCCGTGCGGTTGATGCGCACGGCGAAGGCGTTGGGATCGTAGCTGGGGTGAGAGACCATGGCCAGAATTTCGCCATTGCGCGGGTCCATGGCTACCACGGCGCCATTGGCGTCGCCCAACGCCAGCTCCGCGGTGCGCTGCAGATCGATGTCGATGGTCAGCTTGATGTCCTGGCCGGACACGGCGTGCTGGGTGCGCAGGTAGCCCACCTCGCGTCCGTGGCTGTCCACCATCACATCGCGTGAACCGTCCTGGCCCCGGAGCAACTGGTCATAGGTCGCCTCGACCCCGGCCTTGCCCACCACGTCGCCCGGCTCGTAGGCCGCATAGCGCGATTGGTTGAGATCCTCTTCGCTTACCTCGCCAACGTAGCCGATCAGGTGGGCGGCGAAACCATCGCGAGGGTAAAGCCGCCGCTCCTCGTCGATGGTCTCGAGCTCCGGCAGTTCGTTGCGATGCGCCTCGATGAAGGCCGTTTCGTCGGCGGTGATGTCCTGCTTGATGGGAATAGGCTGGTAGCCGGGCGCGGCCCGGTAATGGCGCAGGGTAGCGCGCAACTGCTCCAGATCCAGGTTCAATCCGCGCGCAATCAGCGGCAGGTCGGCGTCCACATTCTGGTTCTGTTCGCGCACCAGAAAGCAGGAGACCGAGGGGTAGTTGTCCACGATCAGGCGGTTGTCGCGGTCGAACAGCTTGCCTCGGGCAGCCAGCACCGGGACCTTGCGGACGCGATTCTGCTCCGCCTGAGAGCGGTAGTAATCCGCGCCGACGACCTGCAGACGCCACAACCCCGCCACCAGGGCCAGCATCATGAACAGAATGCCGTATTGGACCACCGCCAGTTTGAGGGTGGGGAGCTTTTCGCCGCGTGTGCCGTTTGTGGAATACATGGCCTGTACCTTTAGGATACTGCGTTCTGCGTTTCTTCACCGGCTTGCGGGATTGGTGATTGGACTTGGCGTTTCGCGAGAGGAATGCCCAAAACGCATACCCCAGGGGCTAAAGCCCCTCTTGTTTTCGACCATTTACGGCACGACTGAAGTCGTGCCCTGACACTTTTGAGATGACCATCGAGTTTCCTACCGCCGGTGAAAGCCCGTCCCCTTCCACTAACCGGGCTTTGTGTTCCCTAAATCCTTGTTCCCCAGCCCTGTTCCCTGTTCCCTGGCCCTGTTCCCCAGCCCTGTCCCCTGCTTCTAGTCCTTGATCCGCATTCGATCGAGGAACGGATACAGCACCGCGGCGATCAGCGAACTGCCCACTGCGCGGAGGATTTCCGCCAGCCAGCTCCACTCCAGTTCCAGTCCCAGCAGGATGCGGTTGACGAAAACATAGATCCCGCTGCACATCAGCGAGAGCAGAAAAGTGAGCATCAGCCGAATGGTGTGATTGTCCACGTCGATGTGAACGCCCAGCGATGCGGCCAGGAACCCGGCGGCTGTTTTGGCAATGCCGTTCACGCCGACAGCATGGTGGGTGAGCGCATCCTGAAAAAGGCCAAGCCCCGCGCCCATCAGTGTTCCCTGAATGGGATTGCGGCGGCCCAGGGAAAAGTAGACTGTGACCACCAGCGGCAGGTCGAACCACGCATAGCCGCGCAGCACCCAGGGCAGCCAGGCTTGCAGCACCAGCGCCGCCAGCGGCACCAGGGCGTACACCAGGAACGGATAGCGGTGAATTTCAATTTCGCGGCGGTAGTCGGCGCTCAACACGTCCATGGCTATGGATTCCTCCGCGGATTGGCCGGCTGAGTGGGCTTCGATCCCGGCTTCGGGCTGGCAGGCTTTCCCTGTCGGGGCTTCGATCCGTCCGTGGGCGTCGACGGCTTGGCCTTATCGGCGGCTTCGGCTCGCGCCTTGGGACTGAACTTGTCCACTGGTGGCGGAGGCGGGGCGGGCGCCTCGGCTGCTCCCGGCGTATAGCGGTCGGAATGTTGAGGCGAAAGCACCTTGGTCGGCGCAGGCGCCGTGGGGGTGGCCGGGGTTTGCCCAGGCTGGCCTGGGCTTGAACCTGGGGCTGCGGCCGGGGTCGCCGCAGGGGCGTTGGGGTCTTTGAGCCCCGGCAGCCGCTCGGCCATGATCTCGGACGCCTTTTTCTGTTCTTCGATGGCCTTGGCCTCCGCGCCCTTCTGTTCCTCGCTGGTGGCCAGGTCCTGCTGCTGTTGGTCAGAGAAGCGCGGCAGGGTCGAAGTGATGACCAGCACTTCGTCCAGACGGTCGAGGTGGGCCGCCGGCTTAACGACGACATCAATAAAGGAGTCGCGATCCGGGTCGCGCACGACTTTTTCTACCACCCCCACGGGCAGTCCGCGCGGGAAGATCTGATCTCCGCCTGCGGTGAGCACTTTTTCTCCGGGCTGGATGCGCTGGTCGGCCAGAATGCCGACAATCTGCGGCTGGCCAGCGGCGTTGCCGCGCAAAATTCCGCGAATCCGCGTGGTTTCCAGAATCACGCCCGCGCCGCTGGTCTGGTCGTGGATGGCGAGCACCTGCGCGGTGTGCGGAAAGACTTCCCGCACTTTGCCCACAATGCCATCCGGGGTGATCACGGCCATGTCCCGGTCGAGGCCCTCGGCCGAACCCTTGTCGATGTAGAAGACCCGCGACTGGTCGTTGCCGCTGGAGCCGATGGCCTGCGCCACGACTGTCTTGTAGATGTATTTCTCCTGGAAGCCGAGCAGCGTTTGCAGCCGTTGGCCTTGGCGGGCGTCTTCGAGCAGGGAGGCCTGCTCCAGGCGCAGACGGTCGATCGTCTTTTCGAGGTCCTGATTCTGTTCGCGGACGTGGCGCAGGTCGAGGTAGTTTTGCCACACGCCCGAAGTGCCCGACCTGGAGTCGTGGAACAGCCTCTCGGGCGGCGTCACCAGAGCATTAGCCCACAGGCGAAGCAGGCGCACGCTGGGCCCATCCCCGGGATCAAGCGAGTTACGCCCGTTGTTCGTCCGGCGCACCTGCACGGCAAGGCCCACCATCTGCGCCACCAGGACGACCAGCAGCACAAGCAGATTCCGGTAGCGCGAGAAGAACGATTCCATGACGATTCAGGGGTAAGGGATCAGGGGTTAGGGGTTAGGGATCAGGAGCCCCCCAATCCGCGTTATTTCCTGGCTGCGGCCCAAAATGCTGCAAGCAGGCTGACTGCCGAAGCAAGACCAAAAGTGGGGTCAGGAGCCTTGTTGCCCCCTGACCCCGGATCTCTGTTCCCTGCTTAGTCGATCTTGATCTTGCGCAACAGCCGGAAGTCGGAGAGCATCTTGCCCGTTCCCAGCACCACCGAGGCCAGCGGATCGTCGGCCACCGAAACCGGCAAGCCAGTTTCTTCGCGAATGCGCTTGTCAAGATTCTTGATCAGCGCGCCTCCGCCGGTGAGCACAATGCCGCGGTCCGAGATGTCCGCCGAAAGCTCCGGTGGCGTGCGCTCCAATGCCACGCGGATGGCGTTCATGATGACCGCGATGCACTCGCTCAGCGCCTCGCGAATCTCGCTGTCGTCGATCATGATGGACTTGGGCACGCCCTCAATCAGGTTGCGCCCCTTGATCTCCATGGTCAACGGCTTGTCCAGCGGGAAAGCCGATCCGATCTCGATCTTGATGTGTTCAGCGGTCCGTTCCCCGATCAGCAAGTTGTACTTGCGCTTCAGGTAGTTGGTGATCGCTTCGTCCATCTGGTTGCCGGCCATGCGCACCGACCGCGAGTAGACAATGCCGGACAGCGAAATGACCGCAATGTCGGTGGTGCCGCCGCCGATGTCCACAACCATGTTGCCGCCCGGCTCCTGAATGGGAAGTCCGGCGCCGATGGCTGCCACCATGGCCTGTTCCACGAGATACACTTCGCTGGCCTTGGCGCGGTAAGCCGAATCCTCGACCGCCCGCTTTTCCACCTGCGTAATTTCAGAAGGAACGCCGATCACAATGCGCGGATGCACCAGCATCTTGCGGTTGTGAGCCTTCTGAATGAAGTAGTTGAGCATCTTCTCGGTGACTTTGAAGTCGGCAATGACGCCGTCCTTCATCGGCTTGATGGCCACGATGTTGCCGGGCGTACGCCCCAGCATATCCTTGGCCTCCTTGCCCACGGCTTCCACCTCGCCGGTGTTCTTGTTGATGGCGACGATGGAGGGTTCGTTGACAACGATACCCTTGCCGGCCGCATAGACCAGGGTGTTGGCGGTGCCTAGATCGATGGCCAGATCGCTCGAAAACATGCTAAAGAGCGAGCGGAGACCGTGCGACCGCGAGGAGCGCGATGGATAACCGTTCAATGACATGTGAAGACCAGTTCTACCTCAGGATTCATTGTACGGCCAAGGGGGGCAACCCGTACCGTAACCGGGTGTTAACTGTGAATCAGTGTGCCACCCGGGTAACCAGTGCGGTAAACTCAGGTGTTTCTTTGCTCGCGACGGGCTGACACTCCAACTCCGATTCCTCCGTCGCGAGCGCGGTCTGTCGTCGCGTCTTTCTCCCTGGCACCTGGGGGTAGATGCTCCAAGGCGGAGCTCTGACCCCTGTTCCCTGCCCCCTGTTCCCTGCTTTTTCGAGGTTTCCATGTCCTATCCCACGTTTCAGAATCTGATTGGCGGCCAATGGCTGCCGGCCTTGAGCGGAAAGTCCATCCTTAACCTGAATCCCGCCGACCACACCGACGTGGTGGGTGCGTTCCCCTCGTCGCACGCCGACGACGTGGCCCTGGCGGTGGCCGCCGCCAAAAAGGCCTTCGCCACCTGGCGGCTGGTTCCCGCGCCCAAACGGGCAGAAATTCTGGTCCGCGCCGGCCTTCTGCTGCAGCAGCGCAAGGAGCAATACGCCCGCGACATGACCCGCGAAATGGGAAAAGTGCTGGCCGAGACCCGCGGGGACGTGCAGGAGGCCATTGACGAGGCCTTTTATGTGGCCGGCGAGGGACGGCGGCTCTTCGGGCAGACCACACCCAGCGAATTGCAAAACAAGTTCGCCATGAGCGTGCGCATGCCGGTCGGCGTCGTCGGGCTGATCACGCCGTGGAACTTCCCCATGGCCATTCCGTCGTGGAAGCTGTTCCCTGCACTGGTGTCCGGCAACGCATGCATCATCAAGCCGGCCACGGATACGCCGCTCTCCACCTACAACCTGGTGCAGGCGCTGGTCGACGCCGGACTGCCGCCGGGCGTGGTGAATATTGTCAGCGGTTCGGGCTCGGCGGTCGGTTCCGCCCTCATCGAGCATCCTGACGTGCGCGCTATCAGCTTTACCGGCTCCAGCGAGGTCGGCTCGCAAGTTGCCCAACGCGCGGCGGCGACATTCAAGCCGGTTTCTCTGGAGATGGGCGGCAAGAACGCGCAGATCGTCCTCGACGACGCCAACCTGGAACTGGCTCTGGATGGCGCGTTATGGGGATCCTTCGGGACGACGGGGCAAAGATGCACGGCCACCAGCCGCATTCTGCTGCAAAAAGGAATTGCGGAAAAGTTCACCGCCGAGTTTGTTGCGCGGGCCAAAAAGCTGAAGATCGGCAACGGGCTGGATGAGTCGGTGGAAGTAGGTCCGCAGGTGAATCCGAGCCAGATTGAGACGTCGGCAAAGTATGTGGCCATCGCTCTGGCCGAGGGCGCGAAGATACTTACCGGCGGACATGCGCTGACCGAAGGGAGTTATGCCCACGGTACATTTTTCGAGCCGACAGTTGTCGGTGGAGTTACACCGAGCATGCGCATCGCCCGCGAAGAAGTTTTCGGGCCAGTGGTCAGCCTCATCGAGTTCGAGACTTTTGAAGAGGCAATCGAGATCGCCAACTCCATTGACTACGGGCTGTCGACTTCAATCTATACGAAGGACGTGAACCGGGCCTTCACGGCCATGCGTGATCTGGAGTCGGGCATTACGTACATCAATGCGCCCACCATCGGCGCGGAGGTGCACTTGCCCTTTGGCGGCGTGAAACAAACCGGCAACGGTCACCGCGAAGGCAACGGGGCGATCGACTTCTACACCACATGGAAAGCGGTGTACATCGATTACTCCGACAAACTGCAGCGGGCGCAGATCGACAACGCTTAAGACTGTGCCTTGATGATTTCGTGATTTCCCAGGTCCCCAAATGCGAGGGACCTCCACCCCGCGGGCGAAGACCTGTCCGCGGGGACCCCGGGGACCTGGGGCACCCAGAATTTGTCCGGTTTTCAGAATCCCGCGGACACGGCGCCAGTAAGTTTGCAGTCAAACCGATTCGCTATGACATACTTTGCCGGAGGGCTGCGATCGGCCCTCCATTGCAGTATTGGAATTTAAGTCGAGTCGAAGGAGATATATGGAATTGAGTTATGTGCCGGATGCAAAGCGGTATGACGATGCGCAGTTTCGGCGGTGCGGGCGGTCGGGGCTTGTTTTGCCTCCGGTGTCGGTCGGGCTGTGGCAGAACTTTGGCGGGAATGATGTTTTCGAGACAGGCCGCGCAGTTCTGCGCCGCGCCTTCGATCGGGGCGTGACGCACTTCGACCTGGCGAACAACTACGGCCCGCCGTATGGATCGGCAGAGGAAAACTTCGGCCAGATTCTGCGCAAGGATTTTCGCGCGCTGCGCAACGAGCTGGTGATCTCGACCAAAGCGGGATGGGATATGTGGCCCGGGCCGTATGGCATCGGCGGCTCGCGCAAATACATGCTGGCGTCGCTGGACGAGAGCTTGCAGCGCATGGGCCTGGAGTATGTCGACATCTTTTATGCGCATCGGCCGTGGGACAATGTTCCGCTGGAAGAGACGATGGGCGCGCTGGTCTCCGCCGTGCACCAGGGCAAGGCGCTCTACGTCGGCATTTCGTCGTATAGCCCGGAGCGGACCCGCGAGGCGGCGCAGATTCTGAAGAGCATGGGCGTTCCGCTGCTGATTCATCAGCCGTCGTACTCGCTGCTGAATCGCTGGGTGGAGAAGGGATTGCTGGCCGCGCTGGAGGAACTGGGCGTGGGCTGCATTGCGTTTTCGCCTCTGGCCCAGGGACTGCTGACCAACAAATACCTGAACGGCGTGCCCGCCAACTCCAGAGCCTCGGCGGAAAACTCTTCATTGCTGAAGGAGTTTCTGAGCGCGGAAAACATCGGGCGCGTGCGGGCGCTGAACGAGATTGCACGCGGCCGCGGGCAGACACTGGCGCAGATGGCGATTGCCTGGGTGCTGCGCGACCAGCGGATCACTTCTGCCCTGGTCGGGGCGCGGAACGTGGAGCAGCTTGATAATTCGCTCGATGCGCTGAAGAAGCTGAAGTTCACGGACGCCGAGCTTAAGGAGATCGACCGCTGTGCGCAAGAGGGCGGAATTGATCTCTGGAAGGGCGCACGCGAGGCGATGGCGTAGAGCGCCTAAGCCCTGGCGCGGCAGGCCTGAGGCGTTAATTTGCTGGCGAGATTTCCATCGATGCGGTATATTGCAGACATATACAGAAGGCGCGCATGCTCCACACCGGGTTCGACTGGGACGAAGGAAACGCAAGGAAAAACGAAAAGCACGGCGTTTCCAAGGCGGAGGTGGAGCAGGTCTTTCTGAATGCTCCATTGCTTCTCGCCGATGATCTGCCCCACAGCCAGCAGGAGCCTCGATTTCATGCGTTGGGCAGGACTGATCTGGATCGACGATTGCATGTAACCTTCACTGAACGTGGCAATGGAACATTGATTCGCCCCATCTCGGCGCGGGATATGAGCCGGAAGGAGAGAGCCGTCTATGAGCAAGCCGTTGAAGCCAGTTCCTGAGTTTCCGACTGAAGTCGAGGAGCGCAGATTTTGGGAGTCGCCCGAAAACGACAGCACGGAGTATGTGGATTGGAGCAAGGCGAAGCTGGCGATATTCCCCAAACTGCGGCCATCCACGGAGACCATCTCCCTGCGAATGCCGGAAGATGTTCTGAACACCATCCGCAACCATGCACGCAAGCTCGATGTGCCGTATCAGTCTCTGATCAAGCTTTGGTGCGCAGAAAAGGTCGCGGAATTGGCTCAGAGGCCGCGCGGCGCACGTCGGAGCGGTAAATAGGTCGGGCAAGGCAGCTCCTGGCCGCCGGTAAACCCGGCATCGCATACAATGAACGATGTTCTGCCCGTGGAGGCTTGCCCTGTTCGCTACGCTCCTAAGTCTTGTGAAACCCGCCGTCAGTCTGCTTCCGATTCAGTCGGGTGGACCTGCCTCGCGGCTGGCCGTTCAACTGGTATTTGCCCCGAGCGCCGTTCGCCATCAAATCAAGATGCTGTTTTACGACCCGTTCTCCACGGTGACGCACCAGTGGAACTGGTTCGACGCGGCGATGCTGGTGCCCTACTTCGCGGTGATGATCGTGCTGGCGCTCTATGGCGTGCATCGCTATACGATGTGCTACCTCTATTTCAAATACAAAAAGAACTACAATCCCAATCCGCCCCAGCACTTCGCCGAGTTGCCGCGGGTGACGGTGCAGTTGCCTATCTTCAACGAGCAGTTCGTGATCGACCGGCTGATTGAGGCCATTTGCGCCATGGAGTATCCGCGGGAAAAGCTGGAGATCCAGGTGCTGGACGACTCGACCGATGAGACGCAGCAGGTGGCCGCCGGCATCGTTGCCCGGTTTGCGGCGCTGGGCCATCCCATCGAATACATCCATCGGACCAACCGCTACGGCTTCAAAGCGGGAGCACTCGACGCCGGGCTGAAAGTGGCCAAGGGCGAGTTTGTGGCCATCTTCGACGCGGATTTTGTGCCGCCCACCGACTGGCTCATGAAGGTCATCCACCACTTTTCCGAGCCGGGAATCGGCATGGTGCAGACGCGCTGGTCGCACATGAACCGCAACTACAGCATGTTGACCCAGATCGAGGCCATCCTGCTCGACGGCCACTTCATCATCGAGCACGGCGCGCGGGTCCGCACGGGCGACTACTTCAATTTCAACGGCACGGCCGGCATGTGGCGCATCCAGGCCATTGCCGACGGCGGCGGTTGGCAGCACGACACGCTGACCGAAGACACCGACCTCAGCTACCGGTCGCAGTTGGCCGGCTGGAAGTTCAAATACCTGCCCGACGTGGAGTGCCCGTCGGAGCTGCCCATCGAGATGAGCGCCTTCAAGACGCAGCAGGCGCGCTGGGCCAAGGGACTGATCCAGACCAGCATCAAGGTGCTGCCGATGGTGTTCAAGTCGAACGTGCCGCGGCGCATCAAGATCGAGGCTGTCTATCACCTGACGGCCAACCTGAGTTATCCGCTGATGGTTATCATGACGGCCTTCCTGATGCCGGCCATGATTGTGCGCTTTTATCAGGGCTGGTTTCAGATGCTGCTGTTCGACGTGCCGCTCTTTACCGCCTCGACAGCCTCCATCGGCGTGTTTTACCTGATGGCCGAGCGCGAGCTTTTTCCCAAGACCTGGTGGAAGACGTTCCTTTATCTGCCGGTGTTGATGGCGCTGGGCATCGGGTTGACGGTGACCAACACCAAGGCGGTGATGGAAGCCCTGTTCGGCATCAAGAGCGCCTTTGTGCGCACGCCCAAATATCGCGTGGCCAAGAAGGGCGAGAAATCGCAGGCCGCCAAGTATCGCAAGCGCCTGGTGCTGGCACCCTGGATCGAGATTTTTATTGGCTGCTACTTCTTTGTCGCCATTCTTTATACCTTCTCGAACCACAACTACTTCACCGCGCCGTTTTTGATTCTGTTCGTGATCGGCTACTGGTACACCGGTCTGATGAGCTTGCTGCAAGGGCGTTTCGAGCGCTGGCGGACAGGAGTGGAACCCACCGAATCGAGCCCCAAGCCATTCCCGGTGGGGGTGTAAGTGCAACCCCAGTCGATTGTCTGGGACCCGGTAAAGGCAGCTCTGAATCGGGAGAAGCATGGGGTCGATTTCGAAGAGGCGGCGACGGTTTTTCGCGACCCGCTCTTGCTGGTTCAGCCGGATGTGGTGCATTCTCTTGATGAGGAGCGCTGGATCGCACTCGGAAAGTCGGTCCGGCGACTGCTCCTGGTGGTAGTACACACAGAGAACGACCGCACAATCCGCATCATCAGCGGCCGGAAGGCAGAGCCGAGGGAAAGGAGACGATATGAGCAGCAGCCGTAAGCAGGTGACAAAGGACGACGATATGAGCAAGGAATATGACTTCACCCACGCGGTTCGCGGCAAGTATGCGGATCGTTTCCCTAAGGACGTGGTGATGGTGACGCTGGCTCCCGATGTGGCAGAGGCCTTCCCCAATGCTGAAGCCGTGAACGAGGCGCTGCGCGTGTTGCTCAAGGCCGCGAAGAAGGTGGCTCCGGCAGCCTGATGGTCGATTTCTGAGAGGTGTACGTTGCAAGCCGGTTCGAACAGTTTTTCGCCTTACATGCCGATTCTCTGGTTCGCCCTCTTCATCGCAGCTTGGTGCCTCGTTAGTTATATAAACGGCATTGTATGCGGTTGGCATAAACTGGCCCGGCGCTTCCGCGCACAGTCCGAATTTCTTGGCCAAACTACTTTCGTAGGCGGGGTCGGCCTGGACGTTTGTTTACGGTTCTGGGCAGATTACAGCAACATCATCCGAATTGCCGCAGAAGAAGATGCCTTCTACATTTCGGTGGTCTTCCCTTTCCGTGTCGGCCATCCCCCGCTCTGCATTCCCAGGAGCGAAGTCAAGGTGAGCCAAACGAAGGTCCTGTGGCGGAAGTATTTGGTTCTCGTTCTGGGCGGACAGGAACATATCCCCATGCGCATTTCGGAGCGCACGGCGCGCAAACTAGGCATTCTGGACCGCGTTCCCGGCGAAAGCGCGTTCGACGTGGGACCAAACTTCGACCGGCTGCCTGACGACTTTCCAGCCCCCACAGCAAAGAAGACGAACTAAACTGTCTGTGAGTCCAACATGCTGACCGCCGAAAAAGTCGTGGAGTTTCGTGAAAGCTGGCGCCCGACGCCGGAAAAGGTAGATCTGGCCGTGAAGACGGCTGTTGAGATTGCCAAGCCCTCTCGTGTGTTCATCTTCGGCTCCTGGGCGCGAGGGGAGGCAAACATTGACAGCGACCTGGATCTAGCCGTTTTGGTGCCCGATGAACGCAGGAACGAGATCGGCGAACTGCGGAAGGCTATCCTGCGCGCATTCGGCAGCATCCCTATGAGCATCGATCTAGTTCTGGCCTCGGAGGGATACGCCGCCGAGTTTCTCGATTCAATCAACAGCATTTACTACAAGATTCTCCGCAAGGGAGAGCTCGTCTATGACGCCCGGAATCAAGAGGCAGGCGCAGGTATTACTGATCAAAGCCGCTGAAGATGAAGCAGTGCTCCGATTGGCGGAGGTACCGGATGGCCCCTTTGGATTCCACGTCCAGCAAGCCATCGAGAAATCGTTCAAGGCTCTGTTGGCCCAACTTTCTGTCGAATTCCCCTTCTCGCATGACCTGAACTATCTTGCGGCCCGGCTGCGGGCTGAAGGAGAAGATCTGCCCGCTACGCTTCCCGATCTGTCACAGATCGGAACCTTCGCAGTGACACACCGTTATGACGACATTCCCGAGTTTCAAGTATTGGACCGTGCCGAGGCCATCGAAACCGTGCGTTTGATCCGGGAGCACGTCGTGGCCCGCATCGCAGCGCTCTCCCAGACGCCCGAGCCCCCTCCGGTACAATAGATGGAAGCGCCTGCGCGCCGGGGAGTGAATTCCCGGCCTGCCAGGCGCATACCCACATTATGCTCACGAAAAATCTACCGGAAGCTCTTACCTTCGATGACGTGTTGCTGGTTCCTGCCTACAGCGACGTCGTACCTGTGCAGGTCAGCACGCAAACCCAGTTGACGCGCGACATTACGCTGAATACGCCGCTGTTGTCTTCGGCCATGGACACGGTGACCGAGTCGCGCATGGCCATCGCCATGGCGCAGGCGGGCGGCATCGGCATTGTGCACCGCAACTTGACCGTCGCCGACCAGGCGGGCGAGATCGACAAGGTGAAGCGCTCGGAAAGCGGCATGATCGTGGACCCGGTGACCATTGGCCCGGATCAGATGATCGGCGATGCGCTGGACGTGATGCGGCGCTACAAGATCTCCGGCGTACCGGTAACCCAGGGCGGACGGCTGGTCGGCATCCTGACCAACCGCGATCTGCGCTTTGAAACCCGCACCGATGTGCCGGTGGGCGACGTGATGACCAAGAAAGACCTGATCACCGTTCCCGTAGGCACCACCCTCGAAGAGGCCGAGCAGATTCTGCACGAGCACCGCGTGGAAAAGCTGCTGGTGGTGGACGATCAATACAACCTGAAGGGCCTGATCACGGTC